>Ga0214543_1004148_pt1 | contig 27659 bp, 33 predicted proteins | sample CNSS2metaG_FD_160094 | JGI IMG/M metagenome (GOLD analysis project Ga0214543, IMG submission 160094) | Root nodule microbial communities from cowpea collected in UCLA plant growth center, Los Angeles, California, USA - CNSS2 | ecosystem: Host-associated > Plants > Roots > Nodule | place: USA... | reverse complement strand
TTTTATCACACAAGCTCAAACAACCTAATTATCAAAATTATCAATTAAATCACTCTTTAGGCACACAAATTCAATTAAATACCCAAAATTAAACATTAAATGAGGGCAAAAATACGTACTCATCACCTTCCCTTATCTTTCTCTTAAGCTAAACCTTCAAACACCTTAGTCCAAACCAATGCTTAGCAAGAGCCTTAAACACTTGCTTGCACTCCCTTCCATGGATCACGTCTACTTCATGGAGCTTTCATCCATTCCACACCAAGAGCTCCACCAATATGAGTCCAAGTGTTTTTTAAATTTTAATTGAGAAGTTACTTTGATTAATTTTAGAAACTTTCATATGATTGAATGCGTTTTTGCTAATAATTGAGAAGTTACTTTGATTAGAGGTGAAAACTTAGAATAGAATTAATCAAGATATTACTTTGGTTAATTAGCTTTTTACTAGATATAAGTGGTAAAAGAATGGACATGATTAGGATTAGTAATATTTAATTGAGAAGTTACTTTGGTTAAATTTACTAAGATTAATCTACAAAGTTCTTGCTTTTGATTGAGAAGTTACTTTAGTTGAAAGTAAGGACACCAACAAATTAATTGAGAAGTTACATTGATTAATTTGAAGTTTTAAAAAAGAAATCAATAACAATAATATTTAGGAAACCAATGATGAATCCTATTTTGAAAAAGCAGTGAAATCAACCTATATTTCTTTACTGTTGTTTCTATCTCATTTTATCTTTTTATCTTAATCCTTCCATATTTTTATTATTTCATTTTACTAACTCTTTTGTATAATTTTATAAGAACTAATTTGTTAGAAATCAATTCCGTGTTCGTTGGGAGACGCCATAAGGTTAACTTAACCCATACTAATTTTTTGCCTACTTTCTTAACAATACTGAAGTTGTTATAGTTTAGTAGTATTAATTTGATCGCCTCAACGACAACGTTATCAACTTGTTGGTTGTGCATATACTTAATAATTGTGTGGATGGGAGTTTGAACCTTGGCTAATGCTAAATCGTTCCTTTTTACACTTTATTATTTTTACTACGTTGGTGGAAGATCTAGAAACCCTAGCCATCTTCAGAGAAGAATTAGAGGTAGAGGTAGGGCAATTATTGAGTAGAAACCAACCAGATGAATGGCCATTAACCTTTTAATTTCGTTTTTTATTTTTATTAAAATTATTTTGGGGCTGAAAAATAAATTGAAAGGTTGTTTTGTGAGGAAGAGGGAGAGAATTCATATGGCTATTAGGGAGAGTTGTGAGAGTACCAAAAACCTGACTTAAAGAGAGCATAAAAGGCTAGAAAGTGTGCTAAGTGGGAGAAGCAAAGGGTAGATCGATTTTCAAGCAAATAGGAATGCTAGGAGTGCAATTGGAGTAGGAATTCTAGGTAAGGGGAGTTGTTCTATGTGCTTAATTTAAGAATTATGTGTTTTCGTGGTGTTTATAAACTTGTATGCCTTTTTTCTTCTTTCCTTTTTCGCTATTTTTCGTATTTTTGGATTTTTGCTTAGAAACCGCTTGGCGACGTTCATGACCCGCTAGGCGATTCATGAGCTGTGATAACCATTTCTGGGTTTTTTCCAGAAACCGCCTGGTGGTGTTCTTGGGCCGCCAAGCGGCACACGATGATTTTTGTGGTTTTTAGCTTTTTGTTGGTGTTGTGGCAATGTTGATATTCTGGATATATTTTCTTCGTTCTTGTAGAGTGATTTATGATATAAAATGTTGAAATTCTACTATGTAATGATATTTTGGGTGAATCGTTGCATGAACAAGTACGAGTTGAAAGCATAATGTCCAGATTCAAAATTGTTGTGATGTCGTGTATATACATATATATATATATATATATATATATATATATATATATATATATATATATATATATATATACCATTAATATTCATATATAGAAAACATACAAAGCTTCCAAAATGAATTAGGCAAGTTCTATTCAGGTTTTGATCCATTGGCTTAGCGAACACATTTTCGACCAGCGACAAATCGCTCGCCTAATGACAAATCGCTCACCTAACGAGTGTATCATTGGGGCTCCAAAGGACACTATTTCAATTAGGTCGCCCAACAAGTAAATGCTCACCCAACGACCTCAAAGTCAATGAGTCCCTGACATGAAACTCGCCCAATGAGTAAACGATCGCCTAGTGACCTCAAAGTCAATGAGTCCTTGACTTGAAACTCACCCAAAGAGTAAATGCTCACCCAACGACTTCCAAGTCAGTATGCCCTTATTTTGAAACTCGCCCAACGAGTAGAGGCTCGCCTGACAAGTCTGCCTAATTTTGCAGAACATGATTTCTGCATAATTATGCATTCCCAAAACATTTATAAACTTCCCTAAGAACCTTCCTAGATACCAAGCACAGATAAAAGTTTATCACAACTATCAAATTAAATTAATGATGGCTTCTTCTTGGCTCCATGGAAGCTTGCGTGAAGATGGAAGACTCCATGGTTGATGTTGGGCGTGGAAGCATGGAGGAAGAAGGCTTGAAGTGTTTGGTTTGGTGTAGGTGAAAGGATTCTTAAGAGAGTTGATGCCAACTCTTAAGGCAAAAGCTAGAGTAGACTAGCAAGGAGGCTACTCTAGAGTGAGCTCATGGGAGAGAAGATTTGCACACATTTTTTGCAGCAATTCTTTACTAAATTTCAAGTTAAAAAAATACATGAGAAAAGTCTCTTACTTATAGCCTAAAATGAGACCAAGGAGTCTCCAAAAAGAAAAGGGAAAAAAGGGTCTAGAAAGTTGAATTTTGTAGCCAAAAGGGAGCATGTGGGAGGTATGACTTGCCACCTATGCAAGTCACATTATCATTGCCATGGGACACTCATTTGAAGCGTTGGAGAGCAAGCTTTGAAGCTTCTAAATCTCTCTACATTATGCCCTCCATTCCAAGCCCAATCCAAGGCCCAATTCCCTTTTTGGTCCAAAATATTTGTAAAGCCAAATTTCCTCTAAGGCCGAATACATGGACCAATGAAAACCCTACTCTATTGTAGGTCCTTTGGCTATAGGCATCTCATAAGTTAATCTATAATACAGTACATCAAGCATGCTCAAACAAATAGATTAAAACTTGAATTCTATAGATTTCACAAAATCACCTATCATTCCAAAATCCAAATACAATTAAAAGTCACAATACAAACATACAATTACAATTCCAACATGCTTGTAAACTAAAATAATGCAATTAGCTTCCCTTACCTATTATCTTTCTTATATGGTTCTATAAACCCCAAACACCTCTAATTCCATAGGATGATCTGTCTACACATGAAAACATCACAATAATGATTAGGACATACTATTATGATCATTTATCATTAGAGACTCATATTGAGATTAAAAAGATGCATGTAAGTAGAAGAGAATTCACATGAAATAGAAACAATAAATAGACAAAAAAGAGGGCATAAACTCAACTTACACGAGCGGAAAAATTGATTGGTCCAAATTGAAGAGCTCACCAAGAGGATCAATCATATGGCCTTGGTTTCAATCAGATAACTAGATAGGAGTTAGAGAACTCTAGAAAAGTGATTTCTAGAGAGATGTTATGTTTTAAAATAATGAAATTGTTTTATAACAATTCTATTTATACTAAAACCTTTTAATATTAAATTAATTGAGTCTCACTATTTTTAAACCACTACCACTCTTAAAATACCACTTTCTAGGGTTTTCGGTGTCTCCACCACACTTATTTCAAAAATTGTCCTTGATGGACATAAGTTTGGGGAGAAGACAAAATTGTGACTTATGTCTCAATTCAGCCATATATCAAAATTTATTTTCTTTAATTTTTCAAAGTATAAGTCAGCATGTACAATTTTTTTTTTAATTTTTACACTTTTATTTTCATAAAATATAAAAACACATATTTTTAAAAATTTTCTAAATTTTTTCTACTTATTATTAAAATAGAAAATAAATATGCATGCAATTTAACTTTTTTATTAACAGTGTTTTCAAAAGAATTCGAATCTAACCTCTTTTCGTATTTTAACAACCTTTCTTCTTTCTCTATAACCCCGTTAACAAAGATAACCACTGAAAATTTATTTGCATCATTCACATTAACAAGCTTGATGTGTGGAGCATGTGACTTCAACTCTATTTGAGCATCATCAGGTGCATTAGGATGGTTATTTAGATCATCATTATTCCTCATAATCTCACTTTGTGAGCAAAAATTTTCACCTAAAGGTGTTGACTCTACTGCTTTATCATTGACCATGCGAGTTGTAGTAATAGATGCTTTAGATGCATATTCCAATATCGTTGATTCTTCATTTGCACTTGGTTCCTATATTGTATTATTCTTATAACCATGCTCCTAAAATAGATCATTTGTACTCATATCATAATTAACACATAAAACTTTATATTCACATTGACCAACATCATATTCATCAATAGATATGTTAGTGTGAGAATCTTCAATTTCTTCAGTAACATCTTAGTAAAATTAATTCGTCCACCAATAGACATATTAGTATGAGCATCCATGATTGCATCAATATATCCATCAGTAGATACATCAATGTGATATGATTATGGTGTTGGATGATCTAACATTTGAATCGTGTACTCTTTCACATTAATGCTAATTTATCAACCATCCGCTCAACTATCGTCTTAATAATCTTTTCTAAAGTGGCCTCTCTAGCTTTGTCATTCATTAACTAACTTAAATCATTAAACATTTGTTCTACTTTAATAGCCAACTTTAGAAGCATATCTTCTATGTCATGAAGAAGTATTCTAAATTCTGCAGTTTTAGGAAATCTTGGATGACACTGGAGGGTGGTAATAACAATAACAAGTAATTCTACAAAGTTGTTGCTACTTGCATCTTCCATCATGTTGTATAATATTTGATCATTTTCATACCACTCTTGCTTAATGTTGTTGCATTGTTGATCAACTCGCAACCTTTCATCTACAATGTCTAATTTTTCTTTCACTCCATCCACTAATAACATAATCATTAACACAAAAAAGCCTTTTAACATCCAATATTTTTGACCTTTGACGTCTGCCCAAACACTGACGCCGTATTGGGTGACGTCAAAATAATGTCAGAAAACATAATAGACGTCACTTAACGTCGGGGCAATAGGGGTTTGACGTTATTCAATGTCGGGGCCAAAAGTAGCAGACGTCAATTTTCGCACTAAATGGAGCCAAAAAACAAAGCAATTTGACTTCTGTTGGGCTCTGACAAACGTTAAATAACATCTATCAGAGCACCACCAGACGTCAAACTACTCTATTTTTTTTAAAAAAATTTGGTTGTTTTTACAACATTTCAAAACCTGAAAATTAGAAAATTCCCAGAACAGTTTCATAATAATTTCAGCACAATTCTGGAGTTACCGTTATATCTAATAACACTTAAGTTTCAACATATATTCTAAACTTATATACACAATTTCCATGAATCTTCTTGCTTGTTACACTAAACATTACAAATAAAATAAACACATATCAAAGTCATAAGTTGACATACAGAAATTAATAACTTTAAACTAAATGAGTTCTAAGCTTTAGATATAATACTTGAAGTTGTTGGCCTCTAGGCTTACTCACAATTCTAATGAAATTTTGGAAACATAAAACATATGTTAGTTTTTATAACTAAGTAGATACATAGGTTAGGATTGAAAAAAATTAATACTTACTTTTGTAATATGTTTTTCAATGTAGGTGGAATCTTCCTATGGCATAATTAAAACCATACAACCGTGCATTGTATTGGAATAATGACACATAGTTGCCAATGATACCTACCATCAATCACAAGTATTAATAATACTTCATAAAATATTACTAGCGAAAACACATACGCATCAATGTATGGCGCAAAGTAGATCTCTCTATTTGACTCAACCATCCATGTTTGCAAATAAAGTTTGATGTGGTCATATGAGTTTCCCGAAGGTTGAATGGTTTGAGGTTCAATGAATCCATAGCCAAAAGATCGACCTTGGTCCACAATGAATCCATAATAAATCTACATACATAAAATAAAAATTAATGAAACAATAATATTAAAAAATCAAATATAATTAGTCTAAGTTTACAAATAACAATAAATATAATTTTATTTCGTAATTTTACAAATATTATTATAAAAATTCAATTAAAAAAAGAAATAGGCCAAAAAAACTAAAAAAAAAATAGTCTAAGATAAAAATTATAATTGCAAATAAAAAATACAAGCAATTATATACATATAATGAAAAAGAGATAACAAGCAAAATAATCTCAAAACGATGCAAATGGGGATGAAAACACACAATATTCGGTTGAAAACGCCTAAAATCAACCCACAATTAATTCCCAACCAGTTTGGTGGTGAAAAATGTTTGAAACTCACCTAGAGGAGGTCAGAATAATGGTCACTAACGGGAAGGATCATGAAACACATCCAATGGGGATGAAAACGGAAAATATTTTGTTCAAAACCCCTAACATCAATCCATAATCAAATCCCAACAAGTTTGGTGGTGAAAAACGTTCGAAAATTACCTGGAGGAGCCCAGAATGGTGGTCGCTGACGGAGAAGCTTCACGAAAAATTGGTGGCGCGTGGTCAGACGTTACTTAACGTCGGTGCAGATGGGGTCAGACGTTAAATTAAGTAGGGGCAGAGTGGGTCAGACGTTAAATTAAGTCGGGGCCAGAGAGCTCAGACGTTAATTTTTACATAACGTCGGGGTACTGTGGGTCAGACGTTAAATTACGTCTATGTTGGAATGGGCAGACGTTAAAAATTACGTCTATGTTGGAATGGGCAGACATCTATGTTGGAATGGGCAGCTCGAATTTAACGTCTGACCCACAGTACCCCGACGTTATGTAAAAATTAACGTCTGAGCTCTCTGCCCCTGACTTAATTCAACGTCTGACCCACTCTGCCCCAACTTAATTTAACGTCTGACCCCCTCTAGACCGACGTTAAGTAACGTCTGACCACGCGCCACCAATTTTTCACGAAGCTTCTCCGTCGGCAACCACCATTTCGAGCTCCTCCAGGTAATTTTTGAAGGTTTTTCACCACCAAACTTGTTGGGATTTGATTATGGATTGATTTTAGGCTTTTTGAACTGAATATTTTCCATTTTCATCCTCATTTGCAGTGTTTCGCGATCCTTCCCGTCGGTGATCATTATTCCGACCTCCTCTAGGTGAGTTTCGAACATTTTTCACCACCAAACTAGTTGGTATTTGATTATGGATTGATTTTAGGCGTTTTCAACCGAGTATTATGCGTTTTTATCCCCATTTGCATTGTTTTGAGATTATTTTGCTTATTATCTCTTTTTCATTGTATGTATGTAATTGCTTGTATTTTTTTATTTGCAATTATAATTTTTATCTTAGACTATTTTTTTTTAGTTTTTTTGGCCTATTTCTTTTTTTACTTGAATTTTTATAATAATATTTGTAAAATTATGAAATAAAATTATATTTATTGTTATTTGTAAAATTGGACTAATTGTATTTGATTTTTTAATATTATTGTTGCATTAATTTTTATTTTTTGTATGCAGATTTATTATAGAGTCATTGTAGACCAAGGTCGATCTGCCGTATATGGATTTATTGAACCTCAAACCATTCAACCTTCGGGAAACTCACATGACCACATCAAACTTTATTTGCAAAAATGGATGGTTGAGTCAAATAGAGAGATCTACTTTGCGACATACATTGATGCGTATGTTTTTTTTCTAGTATTATTAATTATTTCTGCTAAGTACTTGTAATTGACGGTAGGTGTTCCTGCAGAGAACAAATAAGATAAGTTAGGCACAAGTGTCACCTGACCATATAGTCCGCTATCTCTTTAGTTGGCCTCTTCCCAGTTGATACATGTCAGCTTGAACCCTGGAGGGGTTACCTGCAGAAGAGTCTCATAAAGCTCAAGTAAGTCAAAGCTCTCAGAGAGTCAAATCAGTGATTAATGAATGCGTACCTTTAATTAATGGGGTCCACGCGTATTTATAGAGCATTAATGATGTCTGATCACCTCATGGGCCGGGCCTTGACTTGGGCTCTAGCTTGGGCTATAAGTGGGCCTGGGCCCTAACCTAGGCCCTTAAGACCCATTGGACGCGGGGGCTTCTATTTCACTAAGTTTATTAGAGTTGTCGGCCCAGACTTTAATCTTACCGGGTTTGCTGGAGTAGCCGGCCTAGGCCGGCTACCTTCCTTGACGATATGTATAGGTTAGAACCGATATAAGTTAGGCTGGCTCGGCCTAGGTTGAGTGCTTGGCTGCCTTGGTACATGCATTGTTTACTTATTTGGTCGAGTCAGGCTAGGTGTGGTACACCAGTCCCCCAGCCTTGTCCGATGGGAGTTGTGGGTCAAGGGTGATATGTGTTGGTTGTGTTGGTATGCTAGCGGAACCGGCTAGGTGTGGTACACCAATCTCCCAGCCTTTAAGTGTGATGAACAGTGTTAAGGCTAAAAAGTGGTAACCGTCAGAAGGTAGGTGAAGGGTACCAAGGGTCCAATCAAGAAATTTTGGCGCCGTCGTTTTTCAAAAGTTGTATCTTTCACAATGATGGTGTCGATTGGTCTGGGGTTTTATTTTGGCGGGAAAAGTTTTCGTCGTTTGGGACCTTGGGCTATAAATATGGGTTTGAAAACGGGTTAGGGGTTACTTGTTTCATTTGTGAGAGTTCTGAATTCAAAGATCTTGTGCGCATCATACTGTCCGACTAGTTCCCAAAATCAACCGATATCTTCCCGTAAAAACAAAACCAGGTATGTCTAGTAGTGATAGCATGTGTACATCTAGTAATAGTGACAGTACCGAGTTGGAGAGGAGTAAAGATAGGCGACTTGATGACGAGGGTACAAGTTCTGGGGTTGTTACAAGTGGGATGCCCATGGAGATTGTGAGGGAGGTTTGAGAGGATCCCCTCGAAGAGTTGGAGGAGAGCAATTGGCCGGCGAAAGGCGGCTACGGGTGGGTGGCTGCTGACGTTCGTGATCAATCATCTTTGTTCAGGTGGTCCCGTCTACTGAACTCTTGGTTGAACTGCACACCTGTTATCTCCAAGGGTGTTAATGGGGACATTGTTTCTCTGGAGAGGGTTAGTGCTATCGACCGGGTATGCCATGGGCAGGAGGGGGCTACCGAAAAGTTTTTCTACATGTATATGTGCCACTTTTCTGAACTTCATGTGCGATTGCCGTTAGATGATTTTGCTATGGGCATATTGCGGGCGTTGAATGTGGCACCTACACAGCTACATCCGAATAGTTGGGCCTATTTGCAGGCTTTCCGCATTCTGTGCCAGTCCTTATACTTGGAGCCCACTCCTTACGCTTTCTTGTATTTTTACGACACCAGACCTCGGCGGTCGGCTACTTGGCTATCTTTGATAAGTCGTCCTAGCATCAGCAGACTGGATGCCTTCTCCCAATCTTTCAAGCACTTCAAGGATGGGTACTTCAAGGTTGTCGTCAAGGAAGGAGGCAAAGCTCACTTTTTGAATGCGGATGGGAGTACCAAGTTTCCCTTTAGTTGGACCAGCAATCCCTCCCGGTATAAAGACATGGGGATGGAGGAGTTGTCGGCTAGTGATAAGGAGGTGGTGGGGATGTTGTTGAAGTTTGTCGATAAGTTGCCCACTAAGGCTTAGTTAGGGTTTATAATTCGGTGCACCCGATAATAGATATCGAAGGTATCTGTTTATTACTTAAGCTGTGTTAATAATGCTAAGTTGTTTTGATCCGAGTTGTGATGTGTTATTGTAGGGCATATGGCGCAGTCTGGAAAGAAGAATTTGGCGCTCTTTCAAACGTTGAGGAAAGAAATGGCCGCTAAGGCCAAGGCGGCTGGGAAGACTGATGTTCCCAACTTACAAGAATCGGTGGTGGAGGTGCACGTGCACGGCGGGACAAAAAGGAAGGCTGAGCTTCCGCCTCGACCCGGAAAGGGAAAAGATGTGAAGAAAGTAAGGGCGGCCCTACTTGGAACGGGGTCGACTAGTGGAGAGAAGGGGCCGGAAGCTGGGTTGATCGAGCTGCCGAAGATATCATACAGGAGCACATCAATAGTTTTGAGAAGGGATTACGGCAAGCGACTTTTTTCCATCAAGATGTGGACGTAACAGACTCGAGGTTTGATGTAAATAAGGATGTTATTGACGGGAAGTTGGTCCAGGAGGATGAGGAGAGTGGGAATGAGGAGGCGTAGGAGAAGGTGGTAGAGGACGAGAAGAAGGCGGGCGATGCCGAGGAGGTGGCACCTGATGCAGCAGAATAGGATTTCAGTTTTAATTGATTTGAGAATATTATGAGCCTATGTCTGTAATATTTGGTACATTTCGTTACATTGGTACATTCTTGCACTTATGTTTAAATGCGATTAAGGTTCTGTATGTTATTGTATATGTCGGGTTTTGATGATATGTGGTGTATGTGTGATGCAATCGATTGTATGTTAAGGGTTTTCGACCCAGGCCGCTTACTTGTGGTAAGGGTGGGGAACTTAAACGAATTAAGCACAAGTTAAGGGTGTTCGACCCAAGCCGCTTACTTGTGGTAAGGGTGGGGAACTTAAACGAATTAAGCACAAGTTAAAGGTGTTCGACCCAGGCCGCTTACTTGTGGTAAGGGTGGGGAACTTAAACGAATTAAGATGAAAAACACATAGAAAGTTGTACAGTTGGGAACCCTTCTTTTTATTTATTGAATAGGGGTGCCTCGTTAAAACCTCCTTTGCTAAAACCCTCCTTAGGGAAAAAGACCAAGTGAGGAAAAAGTACACCCGAGGTTACAAGTATTGGTTCGATTACAATACACATTCAGCTGAAGTATAATTTGAGATGGGATACATTCCAAGTGTTGGGAATCTCTTCCCTAGATAATTGTTCTAGGCGATAAGCTCCTCCTCCTACATCTTCTCGTATGCGGTATGGGTCGTCCCAATTGGCGGAGAACTTGCCATCCTTCTTTCTAGCACTGCTGGCCATTCTCCATACTAGGTCCCCGATGACAAATGATCGTGGATGTAGATTTGTATTATATTTCCTGGCAGCTCGTTGTTTGGCAGCTAAATTGCGTATCTAGGCTTTTTCTCTGAGTTCGGGTAGAAGGTCGAGATGTAAGGCCATGTTTTGGTGGTTGTGGGTTGGGTCGTATAGTTCTCGGCGTAGGGATGGTTCACCAATTTCTACTAGTATCATGGCGTCTGCGCCGTAGACTAAGCTGAATGGGGATTCGTTTGTTGATGATTGGGGGGTGCATCTGTAAGCCCATAGTACTTCTATTAACTCTTCAGGCCATCGGCCTTTGGCGGTATCCAATCTCTTGCGCAGCTCTACGAGGATGACTTTCTTTGCTGCCTCTGCTTGCCCATTGGTTTGTGGATGTTCTACAAAACTTGTGATGTGCTTGATGCCTAGGTCGGTGTAGAATTTGGCTAACTCCTTGTCAATGAATTGTCGGCCATTGTCTGTGATGATGGTATGTGGTACACCATATCTGCATATATTGTCCTTCCACACGAATTGCTGGACTTGCTAGGCCGTGATGGTAGTTAGCAGCTTGGCTTCGATCCATTTAGTGAAATAATCGATGGCTACAATTAGAAATTTTACCTGCCCCTTGCTGGGTGAGAAGGGGCCGAGGATGTCCATTCCCCATTTAGCAAATGGTCATGGGGATAGTATGTGATGTAGTTGTTCCTGTTTCTGGTGAATAAGGTTGCCATGTTTCTGACATGGCTTGCATTTCCTGACATGATTCTGGCAGTCTGCTTCTATGGTAGGCCAGAAGTATCCGGCTCTGAGAACTCTTGTAGCCATGGTGCGTGCACCGGAATGATAACGACAAATTCCTTCGTGTAGCTCTTTGATGATATATTGGGCTTGCTCTGCCGTGACACACTTAAGTAGGGGTTGGCCATATCTGCGTTTGTAGAGGTCATCGCCTATCATGGTGTACCTGGCGGCCTTAGCCAGCCAAGTTTTGTCTGCGTTGAGGGGGGGGTTGCCGATTTTGAGGTATTGAATGTAGGGGGTGGTCCAGTTTTGGCTTTGGGAGGGGGTGTCGTTGTTAGCTGGGGTGTGGGTTAAGTTTTGGCAAGTGTGTGTGATGGAAGGTGTGGACAGTGTTTGCTGTAGTAAGGATCGGTGGCGGCTTTTGAGCTTGGTGCTGGCCAATTTGGAGAGGATGTCGACCCTGACGTTGTCGGTACTTGGGATGTGTTCGACGTGGACTTGTTCGAAGGCGGATTGAATGACTGCACGGACCAGATGGTAATATTATAGAAGGATGGGGTCTTTGATCTGAAACTCGTTGTTTAGATGACCTATAGTGAGTTTGGAGTCGGTTTTACACGTTAACTTCTTGACGCCTACTTCGCGAGCTAGGGAAAGGCCAGCGAGGATAGCTTCGTATTCGGCTTGGTTATTGGACGTTTTGAAAGCAAAATGAAGGGATTTTTCGATTAGGATGTCGTTGGGCCCTTCTAAGACAATGTCGGCGCCGACACCCCTTGGATTTGAGGAACCATCTACATGAAGTGTCCACTGGTCCTCTATGGGTGTTTGTTGTAGGTCATTGACGAAGTCTAACAAACATTGGGCTTTGATGGGGTTGTGGGGTTCGTAGCGGATGTTGAATTCTGATAGTTCCACGGCCCATGATGACATGCGTCTGGCTAGATCTGGTTTTTGTAATATTTTTTGGATTGGGTAGTCGATCTTAACGGTTATGGTGTGGTTCTGGAAATATAGGCGGAGACGGCGTGCCGCGCGGACCAAAGATAGGGCCAGTTTTTCTACCATTTGGTATCTGGTTTCGAGATCTTGCAATGTTCTGCTCACAAAATACACAGGATGTTGCGTGCCTTCTATTTCTTGAACAAGCGCGGCGCTAACGGTATAGTCGGTGGCCGTGATGTATACCAGCAGGGGTTGACTGGTATCCGACTTGTGGAGGATAGGGTGGGAGGTTAGGGTTGTTTTGAGTTTTTGGAAGATTTGTTCACAATCATCAGTCCACGTGAACCGGGTGGATTTCTTTAGGAGTTGGATTATGGGTTAGGTTTGTTCGGCTAGTTTGGGTAGGAAACGAGAGATGGCTGTGAGACGGCCAATGAGACGTTGGACCTCCTTAACAGTAGTGGGGCTGCGCATTTCGATGATAGCCTTGCATTTTTCTGGGTTGGCCTCTATGCCTCGTTGGGTTAACATAAAACCAAGGAATTTACCCCGGTCAATGCCGAATATGCATTTGTCGGGATTGAGGCGGAGGTTATATTGGCGCAGCGCAGAGAACATTGTTGACAGGTCTTCAGCGCGTTGGTGATGACTTGGGGACTTGACAACCATGTCGTCGACGTATACTTCGACACAGTGCCCCGTTAGGTGACTGAACACCTTGTCCATTAGCCGTTGGTAAGTTGCCCCAGCGTTTTTGAGGCCAAAGGGCATGACCCTATAGAAGTAGTTGGCATCGTCCGTGATGAAGGCAGTTTTGTGCATATCTACTGCGACCATGGGGATTTGGTTATACCCTTAATACGCATCCAAAAAACTAAGCACCTTGTTTCCTGCCGCGCCGTCTACGAGTCGATCAATGTTGGGTAAGGGGTAGGCGTCGTGAGGACAAGCCTTGTTCAAGTCCGTGTAGTCTACGCACATTCGCCATTTGCCATTGGCTTTCTTCACCAAGACAACATTAGAAAGCCAAGTGGTGTATTGAGCTTCTTCTATAAATCCTGCGCTCAGTAACTTGTCGGCTTCGACCTTGGCTGCTTGCCGACGCTCTTCACCAAGCTTGCATTTTTTCTGGGATACGTAGCGGGCTTCTTTATATATGGACAACTTGTGGGATGCCACCTGGGGGTCTACTCCAGGGAGGTCGACGGTCGACCAGGCGAAAAGATCTGTGTTGTTGATGAGGATAGGTGTGATGGTGGCACGCTCGTCAGAGTTTAAACCGGTGCCTAAGTTAATAGAATTACCATTGGGAAGCTCTAGAGGATTGGTGTACTCAACTGGTTCGAGGCGGACATCCCGACCTATTCTGGGGTCAAGGTCTTCGTCGGATAAGGCTATACTGGAACTAGGGGGTCCTTCGATATGGTTGGTTTGTTGGATTGGTAGTTGTGGTCACAAGCTTGCCATGTAGCATTCGCGTGCCAAACGCTGGTCGTAGTGTATGGTCAGGATGTCGCCGGATGAGGCAGGGAATTTCATGGCCAAGTGAGGGGTGGAGACGACTGCGCCAAGGGTATTGAGGGAAGAACGACCCAGGAGGATGTTGTAAGATGTTGGCACATCGACAATAAGGAAGCGGATGGGGATGGTTTTGGTTTGGGTTCCATCCCGAAAGACGGTGTGGAGGTCTATGTAGCCCCGGGTGGATACCTGTTCGCTGGAAAAGCCATATATTGGCTCGTCATATGGGACCATGGCGGTGTCAGGAAGTTGGAGTTTTTGGTAAGTGGCCCAGTAGAGGATATCAACAGAGCTGCCCTGATCAACAAGGACTTTCTTAACGGCATAATTCTCGATTTCGATAGTGATGACCATGGGGTCATCTTGTTGGTGGTCGAGGTCGTGAAAGTCATCATCTGTGAATACAATAGGAGGCATGCAGCGTCTGTGGTGGGAATTGGTTATGTGGTTGATGGATTGTGTAAGGCGGAGGTGTCTTTTTCTAGCAGAAGAGGTGGAGCCTCTACTTGCGAAGCCACCAGAGATGGTGTTAATGGTGCCTCGTAAGGGGGGGTCGGCAGGGGTGATGTCGGTGCGGGCGGGCTCTGGGTGCTGATTGTTGGGTTGGGCAGGGTGGTTGTTGTGATGGGAGTCATTTGGTGGACGTTTGTGGTCAGGTCGCAGGGGGTGGAGGGATCGAGAGGAGGAGGAATGGTCATCTCTACGGATGAAGCGGCGAAAGTGGCCAGCACGGACCAGTTCTTCTATTTTGTCCTAGAGTGCTTTGCATTCTTCTGTAGTGTGGCCATGGTTGCGGTGGTAACGGTAATATTTGGCCATGTCGGCGTTGGGGGTGTGGTTGTCTTGCGTGGTGGAGGGATTAGATCGGCTTGGAGGCTTCGTCTAGAATGCGGGAACGGGCTACTGTAAGGGGGGCATATCTGGTGAAGCGAGGTTGGCGAGGTTTGGCGGGTATCAGGGCGTGGGTTAGGTTGCGGGGTGGGGTTGGCGGTGGTGGCAGCGTAGTCGTTGCAGAATTTGGTGTGAAGTGTTTGCATTTCCTCTATGCGGACATAGTCGGCTGCACGCAACTTGAGTTCGTGCATGGAGGCAGGTGGGTGGAGATAGACGTTGTTGGCGAAGGGGCCGGGTTGTAGGGTAAGAGTCATGCACTTGAGAATCATCTCCTGATTGAGATGTGGTGTACGAAGGACGGCTTTACTGAAGCGATCGATGAACGCTGTGAGTGGTTCGTTAGGTTCTTGTCTGATGCCCAATAGGGATATGGTGGTTGTTTGATGGGGACAGCTTCCGGAGAAGTGGGTGGAAATAATGTGGGAGAGGATGTCGAAACTGTCGATTGAGTAAGGCGGAAGAGTTGTGAACCATTCTAGGGCAGGGCCTTTGAGGGTGGTGGGAAAAGCTTTGCAAAAGACTGCATCTTGGATGTGTACAAGGCGACATGGGTGATGTAGACTTTCAGGTGCTCGTCAGGGTCAGTTTTGCCAGTATAGCGATCCAGGGTGAAAGGTTCCCACTAGGTTGGGAGAGGGGTGTTGGCGATAAAGTCCGTGAATGGGTGACGGCGTCTGGGCTGGTGAGGAGGGAGCATGTGAGGTGGAACGGGGTGGTTGATCATAGTTGGAAAGGTGGAGATGATGTTGTGAGGGGGAATGTGGGTTGTGGGAAGGTATTGTGGGTTATAGGGTGGAATATGTGTGGTGTGTAGGGTGGTGGGTATGTTGTAGGGGATCTGGGTGGTAGGAAGGGTGGCGGCGGGGGTTGGGGGTGCGGTAAGCCCTAGTTGACCAGGTGGAAAGTGATGGGGATGGGTGGAGGTAACGGGTGTCTGTTGGGTGGTGGTGAATGTGTGAGGGGTGGGATTGTATTCACTTTCTTCCTCTGTAGGCTGGAAAGCCGGAGACTTCACAGCTTCGGAGGTTTCTTTGGCTTTTCCCTTCAGATTGGGATTAGCCTCGATCCTTCGCCTGAGGCGAGAGTTTTCTTGTCTTAATGCCTCCATTTCTTCAGCACTGCGTTTCTTCAGATCCGCGAGTTCCTGTTGCATCTTTGCTTGGCCGTCTAGGATGGCGGCCAGATCAGGGGTGATGCCAGGAGGTCCAGAGGGACCAGCATCCGCTTGCCTTTCATTTAAATTATAGTTAAGTATGTTTAGTTAAGTACATGGAATTGTTAGATTATAAAAGTTGTAGAGACATTGATGAGATGTGTAATCTGGTCTAAACAAAATTGTATAGTTTTGATGGGATTTGGTTGGAGGTCAAAGTGAATACAAGAGATTCTTTAAGATAGGAGCATAAGATGATGCGTTGGTTTAGTCTATTTATAAGCCATGAAGAGGGAAAGATGAGAGCAAGGTTAGTGAGTGACATAGGTACTACTTAGAGTAAGGTACAAAATATCGTAGCTGGTATTAGCAATTCGGCTAGACTGGAGATTCAAGTATTGATCTTAATAAAGTTAAATATGAAACTGTTGAAATTGGGAAACCAAGTGGTTGGAGATACATTAGCAATTAGCCAAACTTATAAGAGATGACATGACATGATAGATTGGGTGAGCTCTACATTGGGTGCTAGAAGTCTACTAGCATTGGAAACTCTGAGTTAGAGAACACAAACAAGAAGAATCTGCTGTTTTGATACAGTTCCTGGCGATGGAGGGAATCCGCCAGGCGATAGTCGTGCAAATAGAGAGTACCTGGACCGTAGGTGCCTAGCGGCATGAGTGGTTCCGCCAGGCAATAGCCTTTCAACAGGGAACTGCTAAGTCGTGTGCGCCTGGCGATGAGAGCCTTTTCGCCAGGCAGTGCCTGTAGTGAGAACTAATCAAAGGCGTTGGCGCACGATGGTGCGCGACACCCGCCAGGCGGTCTAGGAGCTGGTAGTGCCTGGCGGCACATGTCCCCTGCCAGACGATTTTGCTGCTTCAGCTTTGAGTTGTTGACTCCGTAGGCGTGATCTACAAGGCTTCTAGTGATGCTTTAAAGGTGGGATTGCTAGTGTTCCTTGAGCTGTGGCTCGGAACATATCCCTTGAGTTGTGGCTCGGGATAGGGGTTAATGACATTCATTATCTCATTATGGTTGTTTTTCAACCACCTCTAGGCTGCCATACAACTAGGGTTTCCATCAACTTTTCATATTCAAGCCAAAGCCAAAAATACCAAAAATAAAGTTTAATTTGGGTCCTCCAAGGTTTGAACCCACAACCATACCAATGTCATATCAATGCTAAACCATCATGTCAATTCATGTTTCATGCGAACTAATACAATTCAAGCATTATATCATGAGAAACGTGATTAATCATATCATTAAAATAATAATAATTAAATAGCACATAAATGGCATATATAAGACTCGAACCCAAGTCCTCTCACATAATCAAAGTACTCTTAACCACTTGAGCTAATACTTTTCCACGTCATACCAATCAGAATTTAATGCCATAAAGGCTTCTACTATCCGCATTTATTAATTAATTAAATTTCGCGGGTCTTACATTCCTCCCACCTTAAAATCTTTCGTCCTCAAAAAAGAGAACTTTACAGTGAATAGGTGAGGATAAGACCTCCTCATGGCATCTTCTATCTCCCACGTCATCTCCTGGGTTGTCTCGTCCTAGAGAACCTTCTCCAATTTGATCTCCTTCCCTCTGAGTTGTTTGACTTGAGAATCCAAGATTCTCACTAGTCCAACTTCGATCGTTAGATCCTCCCGCACCTGCACATCATCCTCCTCCAATACATGAGTGGATCTGCTATGTACTTCCTCAGCTACGATACGTGGAAGACATTATGTAGGTTTGCCAAGGGTGGTAGCAAGGCAATCTCGTATGCTGCAGGTCCAATTCTCCTCGTGATCTAGTATGGGCCGATGAATCTAGGAGTCAACTTCCTCGACTTGAGTGCTCTCCCAATACCTGCTGTAGGCGTCACTCTGAGAAATACGTGGTCACCTACCTCAAACTCAAGCGGTCTCCTCCTCTTGTCTGCATAGGATTTTTGCCTGCTTTGAGTTGCACACATCTGATCCTGTATCACTCTCACCCTCTTAGTAGTTTACTGCAAGAACTTTGGCCCAAGAACCACAGACTCTCCAAACTTGTTGCCAACATAATGGCGTCCGACATCTCCTACCATATAATGCCTCGTATGGTGCCATCTCGATGCTGGAATAGTAACTCTTATTATATGTGAACTCCATCAATTGCAGCATATCACTCCAAGTGCCCAGATGATCTAACACTCAAGTCCTTAGCAAATCTTCCAACGACTGAATAGTTCTCTCAGATTGCCCATCGGTCTGAGGCTGATATGTTAAGCTCATTCTCAGCTGAGTACCCAAGGCCTTATGCAAAGACTGCCAAAACCTCGATGTGAACCTGAGGTCTCTATCGGATATAATACTCGCAAGCACACCATGTAGTCTGACGATCTCTCTGACATATAACTCTGCTAGCTTATCCAGAGACATCTTCTGATTAATTGGTAGGAAGTGAGCACACTTCGTCAATCTGTCAACGATAACCTAGATCGAGTCATGCCCCCTCACAGACCGCGACAAGTGGGTAACAAAGTCCATGGAAATGTTGTCCCATATCCACTTAGGAATGTCGAAAGGCTCCAACGTGCCACCCGACCTCTAATGCTCAATCTTCGCCTTCTGGCATACCAAACAGGAAGCAACATAATCGGCCACATCTGCTTTCATACTCGTCCACCAAATGGTCGCTTTCAAGTCCTTATACATCTTAGTCATACCTGGATGTATGCTAAGACGACTCTTATGCCCTTCATCCAAGAGCATCTTCCTCAATACAGGGCTCCTCGATATGCATACCTTCTCTAAATGGTAGGATGCCATCCTTACCCATCCTATAATCCTTTCTTTTATCAGTGCCCAACTCACCAATGATCTACTGCAGCTCTTGATCATTAACCCTGTTCCACCCAAACCTCATCTAAGAACTCATTGGTGATTCTCAACATGCTACACCATATATGGCCCGCACCCATCTGTAGTCCCAGATTCATATCCCGCAGTTTCTCAATAAGCTCCAACTCTTTTATCATCAAGGTAGACACATGCACCTTTTTCCTGCTCAAAGCATCTGCAACGACATTGGCTTTGCCATGATGGTATAAAAGCTCAAAGTCGTAATCCTTTAAGTACTCCATCCACCTGTGCTGCCTCATGTTCAGTTCTTTCTGATCAAACAAATATTTCAAGCTCTTGTGATCACTGAACACCTGAAACTGCGAACCATACAAATAATGTCTCCACGTCTTGAGGGCAAATACTATCGTCGCCAACTCCAAATCGTGAGTCGGATAATTTTTCTCATGCACCTTCAACTGTCTCGATGCATATGCTACCGGCCGTTTATCTTGCATCAACACGCAACCAAGTCCCTGATATGAGGCATCATAGTACACCTCAAATATTTTGGTGGTATCAGGAATAGCCAACATTGGTGCGGTAGTCAATCTCCTTTACATATCCTCAAAGCAGGCCTCACACTCCTCTGTCCAAGAGAAATGCTGATCCTTTCTGGTGAGCTGTGTTAGTGAACTCACCATCTTGGAGAAACCCTTCACAAATCTTTTGTAATAGCTTGCCAGACCCAGAAAACTTCGTACCTCTGTAACTGTTTGTGGCCTCTCCCACTTCACCACTGTCTCGATCTTAACCGGGTCTACTGCTATCCCTTGGGCTGATATCACATGCCCCAAGAATTGCACCTCATCCAGCCAAAACTCACATTTCGATAACTTCCCATACAACTGATGCTCTTTGAGAATTCCCAGCACCACTCTCAGATGCTCTGCGTGTTCATCCCGACTCTCAAAATATATCAGTATGTCATCAATAAACACGATGACAAACTGATCCAGGTACGGTCAAAATATCATGTTCATGTAGTCCATGAATATAGCAGAAGCATTTGTCACCTCGAACGACATCACTACTTACTCATAATGCCCGTAGTGTGACCTGAAAGTCGTCTTTTGCACATCCTCAGGCTTGACTAAGATTTAATGATATCCAGACCTCAGATCAATCTTAGAGAACATTGCGGCTACCCCTCAGCTGATCCAGCAGATCATCTATCCTCGATAGTGGATACTTATTCGTTATGGTCAGCTTATTCAACTGACGATAATCGACACACATCCTCAAGAGTACAGGTGCTCCCCAAGGTGATGCACTCGGTCAGATTAACATCTTCTCAAGAAAGTCTTCTATTTGCTTCTTCAACTAAGCAAACTATGTTGGTTCCATCCGATATGGTGCCATGGATACTTGGCCAGCTCCAAGGATCAGATCAATGGAGAAATCCACATCCCTACTCGGTGGCAATTCTGGTATCTTGTTTGGAAACACATTTGCATACTCCTCCACTACTGGAATCATACTGATTTTCTCTACGGTGCTCTTCTTCTCTATCTGAGCCACTATCATAAAACAGGTGGCCCTTGCTTCCGCCTCATTCATCGCCCTCTGAGCTAAGATTAACTCCAACCCTATTGTCTTTGGGAATACCACACTACGCCGTCTGTAATCAATAACAACATGATTAACCGTTAACCAGTTCATCCCAAAATTACGTCAATACCCTCCATTGGCAAGCAGATGAGATTCACCTTGAACCTACGGTCTGCCACCTCCATAGGGCACCCCACACACACAAAAGTGGTGGATACCTCGCCAGATGCTGGTGTTGCAATTATCAGCTCGCATCCCAGCTCTCGCATCACAAGTCCGAACCTCTTCACGCATTCATTAGACACGAATGAATGGGTGGCTCCTGAATCGAACAATAACACAACCTCTTGGTTACACAACAAACATGAAAAATGCACTAGGTTACCTGACTATGCAGCCTCGATGGTCGTCAGGGCAAACACCTGCCCCGACACTCTAGGCTGATCTCCTACTGGCTTCTTGGCTGGCACGCCTCCAGCTGGTTTCTTGTTAGGACACTGGCGTGCAAAATGTCCAGTCTGCTCGCACACGTAGCACTTACCAATGCTACTACTCCCGCCTGAGCTGCCAGCGAGTTTAGGATAGTCCCTCCTAAGATGCTCCCAGCCATAGTTATAGCACTGTAGCTTCCTGGAAGAAGGCGGTGGTCTACTGTATGGTTTCTTCTATAATCTGTAGTCTAGAGCAGTCTTCTACTGTCTAACCACCCTGCTGGATCCCGTCTCCAACTGCTCCACAGTTTTGGCCTACTCGACCAAACTAGAAACTCTCTAATCCGGAGTGGTACGAGGAATCGGCGCAACTCATGTTTCAGCCCGCCCTCAAACTTCCTACACCTCCACTCCTCGGTGACAGCTGGCGAGTAGAATCGTGCCAGGTACTCGAACCTCTCAATGTAGGCATGCACGGTCATGGTTCCCTGCTGGAGGGTAAGGAACTCTGCCTCCCGCTCGTGCTTCACGTTGTCTGGAAAGTACTTCTCCAGGAACCTCGTCTTGAAGGTAGCCTAGGTTACTTGCTCATCACGGGTCTGTATCAACTACTGCATCCCCTACCACCAGTACTTTGCATCTGCCACTAGAAGGAATGTGACAAACGACAACCTCTAAGAATTCATGCATTCCAGCACTTTGCATATCTTCTCGCACTCTCGCATCCAAGCATCTGCCTCGTCAGTAGTGGCCTTGCCAGAGAATTTGGCTGGCCTATGTTTCATGAAATCCTCCATAGACACCGGCCTAATAGGTGGAACTATGGCTCTGGGTGGCGCTGCTATGGGCTGCATCGCGTCCATCATGTGATGAATTGCCTGAGCTATGTCATCAGCTCCAACAGTGTTCCTTCTCCACCTGTTGGCCATAGCTTGCACGCGCCACGTGTTTCAGCTGTTCACATCACACAGCTCAAATTAGGATTTCACGTTCAAAATTAGTACAAAACACAGACAATTAGTCACGCAATGTGACACGATGAGCTCACTCCCCAAAGACCCCAAAATCATTTTGAAAACAAAGCTCTGATACCAAATGTAACATCCTGTCAGGATATAACGGATTTTAATAAAATAAAGAAAATTAAAATAACAAGTCGCATTTAATAATACCTCATTTTCAAAAAACGCGAGAAATTTTAAACTTTATTAAATTAAATAAAAAGTACTCAAATCCATAATTCTTAAAACCAGAATGTCATAAAACAAACACCCATATGGGTTTACAACTCATTTCAAAATCGATAAAATTAAAAATAAAGGATTCCCGAACTATCCCCTCTCCGCAGCTAAGCTCCACTAGAACCACCTGCATCAACATCATCTGCTCACGTGTATCGGGTACACGCTCATCGCCAATCACAAGCAGATAGGGTGAGCTTAACAGATAAAGAATATAAATAGCATATGTGTACACGATCTGGTTTTAAGAATTATGGATTTGAGTACTTTTTATTTAATTTAATAAAGTTTAAAATTTCCCGCGTTTTTGGGAAATGAGGTATTATTAAATGCGACTTGTTATTTTAATTTTCTTTATTTTATTAAAATCCGTAATATCCTAACGGGATGTTACAACATGCATTTGTTGTGATTTGAATTGAGTAGATAGTACATAAAATGCCTAGGAAACATCATTCTTTCTGATCATGGACATATTAAAGTGCATTTAATTGGCCATGATTTCTTATGTTGTATTAAATATGAAATCACTATGCAAATCAATTAACTAATTAAAAAATTCAATATGCTTATTCTATAAATACTAGCTTTGGCATCATGCATTTGCATTCATATTTGCTAGTAAAAGCCAAACCACAATACAGAATGCCTCACAGATAGAGAAATGTGCAATCTGATTAGGACATTCCCACCTCTCCCATTGTCGAATATCATGGGTATCCTTGAAGCTTGATTTGAAGGCCATGAGGATAGAATTCAAGTGTTCCTCATTGAGATAACCCGCAAGCATATATTCATCCCTAAATTTCCTTGTTTCTCTTGGTTGAAGGCTGGAAACTTTGAGGCCTTACATCAACAACTCAGAACACAAAAGCTTAAGATATTTCTTGAATTTTCTAGCAAGATTTATCCAGATCTAGTGAAACTTCTACGCCAACCTCAAGTTTAGTGGTGGTGTGCTAAAATCCAGTGTCAAGACAAACTTGGAAGGATGTGGTCAATCTTAGGCAAATAGGTGTACAAGTTAGAAAGGGAGAAACACAACTGTTGAGGAATTCAACATAGTTCAGTACTTTGGCCAATGTGTTAGAAATCTAGGAGAAAATTCATAATTTTCATGTAGGGAGACTTCATGTTGACGAAAGGCTACTAGCCATGATTATGACAAAGATCATTATGCCTAGGGGGAGCAATCACTCAACTTTAAATGAGGGGGACTTGGTGGTTATGTATTGCATCCAAAATGTTGTGGTTGTTGACTGCACCTACACAATCTGTGACCATATGATGTGTAACGTCCTAGCCGGAAATTACTTATTTAAAATAAAAGAAAGAAAATGATAAAAACTGCAATTAATTATTAAGTACTTTCCCAAAACGCAGAAAAATAAAAAACTTATTTCAACGCGCCAAATATAGCAAAAGTCCACGATGTTTAATTATTACATATATAAACTTTTTATAAAATCATTACAAAATAGTCCATAAACTTCCATGAAGAAAACTAAGGTAAAAACTCTCGTAGCTGGCCCCACTCCGTCTCTAAGAATCCACGTGCTCACCTGCATCCATATCTGCTCCCATGTAACAAGTTACATGATCATCGCCAAACACACACAGATAGGGTGAGCTCAAGTACAAGTAATATAACCACAACATAAGTATTAAAGCAATTCAAAATTATGCCTCATGTTAGTTCCACTCCTCAATTCCTCAACTTCCAAACTTTATGTTGGACGCCTCTTGATTCTACACCCTTGGATGAGTACACTGATCGATCTTTGTTGCACGAGTGTCTACTCGCCCCTCCGACTACAGGCCACCACCTAATAGTCCATACCTGGGAATAAATTGTCACGACCACAATTTGCGACACCAAGTGGAGTTCTCCAAAATGAATCGCAATCCGTAGTTGTCCCAAAACTACCAAACTCAATCAATTTCACTAAAGAGGGCAATCTTCTAAAACCTCGTCATACGAGCCACGATCTCGCACACTCCACTAAACTTCCTAAACCACCAAGCTACAACCTCGAGTGGCCACGTGTTACCCCAATACAAGTTACACTCGTAACTGGGCCCCCAACCAAAGCATCGCATCGTGACCTTGATCCAAAGCTGTGTAGAAATCCTCTTTGCGATCCAACTTTGCACCCAAAATTGCCTGACACACCTCTCACGTCTTTAGGCAGAGCTTGGTTCAAGACCACCTGGCAGGGCCCTCACGCCGCCAGGCGCAAAGCGCCTCCCAATGCTTCTACCACACCGCTCTTGCCTGGCGGAACCAACTCTGTCGCCAGGCCCTATGCACGTCCAGTGGCCAACACCACTATTTTGGGTAGCTATCGCCTGGCGGCTCGTCCCACGCCGCCAGGCGCCATACTAATAGTGAAATGCTACTAGTTTTTGGCACATAAAGTAGGTCTTAGGGACCCCAATCACACCATTCATAGATTATAGCACATTATACTTAAATAGATCCTAATGGGCCCCAATAATGACCCTATGATAGAATTTCAATGCAAAATATTCATAGTTTCACAATCCAATTTATGCTTATACTTAAATGTAATGCAATTCATCATGTCTTCATTCTTTTACCAACAATACAAGTCACATCAAATGTAAATTATCTTCCCAAATTGACCCATAATTACAGCCCAAAACATATAGTTTATCACATTCAGTCAAAGGACCCTTTAATTCTTTCATGCATTTCATTCCATTCGACTCACACTTATATATATCATCATTTAACTCCCTCACATGGTTTCAATTAATACATCCTTTGTCAACTAACCCAATTCACGTAGAAAATCATTAGCTAAACCCCAAAGAACACAAATCGGAGAACAACTCAGAACACCCCATTGTTTTTATGTGTCGCCTGGCGGTAGTCCAGGCACTGCCAGGCGATGCATGACAATCTGGTTTCTGCCTAGATTTATCCCGCACCAATTATGACTTCCAAACACCCCAATCATAGTACCATCCTTCACACTAACATAATTTCATATGCATGCATCATACATGGTTTGTACTTTATTCATATTAACATCATTTCCATAAAAACAATGCACCAATCATAGACATAATTCATGCTTATTTATTTCCAACCCCAACATTAACCCCAATCCCCAAATTCATTCAAGAGTTTGAGTCATTAGTTTCCTCCATTCCACTAGCCTTTATGTACCCATTTGATAGTTGTTCAGTGCTTAATTGTTGTTCTTAGTGCATTTTCGTATGTTGGGCTTTATTGGGCCATTGTTCCGAATTTAGGTTAATTTCACATTATTTGGCCTAATTTTCGTTTTTAATTATTTTTAGGTATTTGGGTGAAGATATTTTGGAGCTTGGACATTTACCTTAAGGTCATGAGAGAGTTACCACATGATTTCCACATCATTGTCACGTCTACGCCATGTCAGTCAACCCGTCCACGTCATTGGGCCAGCATTTTCAGCTCATAGTGGCATTTTTGTAATTCTGAGTGGTAGAATGGCATTTTTGTAATTATGTGAATCTGTGGTGATGTGACCACGTATAGGAAGGCTGAGTTTTTGTTTTCCAGCCACCACCATCTTCTCCACTCTCCATTTTTAGGTTTTTGAATCTTTGAAGGTGGCCCATGGACACATGCTTATTTTTCACGTTTTCCACTCATTTTTTACGTTTTATGAGTCATGGACAACACCTATTGTTTGTATTCACATTTTCTTCACCTTGGGTAACATTTATATTGAAGCATTTAAGGTTTTGTTGGCTCTTTTCGTTCTTGCCCCTTTCTCTCCTTGCACATTTTTGTTTCCTGCACCAATTTATACTCATTTGAATGGTTGAATTGAAATTTCTATTGAACCCTAATTCGGATTCCATGAGGAACTAACTTTTTGCATTGATTCCTTGACAAAATTGAAATGAAACCATGAGATTGTTGGTCGTTTCTGGGTTGTGTTCGAATTTGACTCTGTTTTAGGTTGTGTTTTCATGATAAAATGTGTTTTTGATGCATGCTTAATCTCAAATTCGTGCTTTGTGCACATTAATGGCTCGTATTCATGCTTAATTTTTGTGGGTTTTGTCTAGAGATGGCAAATAAACTCGTCCCCCTGGGTATTGTCTGAACCCGTCCTCGTTTGGACGGGGAATCCCCGCATTGACTGGGTATGGGTGTGGGTATGGGGAATCCCCGACTTTTTCAGTTGGGTATGGGGATGTACATATCCCCACCATAATACCCGTCCCCATCATATCTCCGTCCTCATTTAAACTATTAAAGTATTCACAATTAATTAAGTAACCCTATATATATATATATATTCTATTTTTTGTTTCTTTTAATTATTTGGTTTGTCATGAAACTTATTCGCATCTCCAATATATTTTTCATCTTTTCATAACCTTTATGTAATTATGTTAAAATGATGTATGTTAATTAAAAACAAATTATGCCTTACATTTGAATATTTCTATTATTTTTTAATATTTATATTTATTATATATTTTCCTTTCACATGAGAATGTTTATACTCTCAATTTAAGGTAATATAAAAAAATTCTTTACTTATTATTATTATTATTATTATTATTTTTTGTTTAATTTGAAGAACTATTTTGTTTTGTTAAAATAATTTTCGTTATTTTTCAACCATTGAGTATATATGTTGATATTTGAAAGGTTTTCTTAGTTCTCTAAGGTATTTTTCATCTTATCATACCTTAATTGTACATTTGATTTTCTTTGTGCGATTTCTTTCAATAGTCACTCAAATTATTTCTAAAACACACATTTGTTAGTTTTTTAATATTTTTATTTATTGTTTATTTTTATCATGTAGAATAATATAACGATATATTCTATCTAATTATTTTTTATTTTCTAACTCATTATTAATCATATTGTAATTTTTTCACTTTAATTCTATAAATAACTTTTATTTACTACAATATAAAAATTTAATGTAATTGCTATGAATATTTTTTTGTCACTATCCAATATATATTGAAGTTCAAAAGATACAAAATCTATGTCAAAATTTTATTATTATATTTATTATTTGTTATTTGTGTCATTTTGATCAAGTGATGTATTATAACTTTTATTAGTGTATAAAAAAGAGATTCATTAGAATTTAAAAAATTGAAGTAAACAAACATTTAAAATATATTTTAATTTGAATATTTGTTTTCCTTTTATATTTTTTTTAAATATTTTTTAATTTTATCAACTAAGTT
>Ga0214543_1004146_pt1 | contig 27670 bp, 13 predicted proteins | sample CNSS2metaG_FD_160094 | JGI IMG/M metagenome (GOLD analysis project Ga0214543, IMG submission 160094) | Root nodule microbial communities from cowpea collected in UCLA plant growth center, Los Angeles, California, USA - CNSS2 | ecosystem: Host-associated > Plants > Roots > Nodule | place: USA... | reverse complement strand
TTATAAATATACTTTTATTTTGTTATTTTGTTTATTAAATTAATAACATTACAATATCATCAATTATTAATATAATTCAAAAAATGCGTACACACAGGCGCGATAGCGCCTGTGTTTACACTAGTTAATAGTTATAGACATTGAAACCAAACAAAATAGAACACATTGATTAAATCGTATTTTGGTTTATTACGGTAATACCCATGTTTATTCTCGTTACACTTTGATACATTAGGGATGCCACTGACATATTAATCCACCGAACACACATGGCCTGGTTATGGCGCGCAGGTGCCAAGCTCTCGCTTGTTGCCTCCGCTGTTGGCGGCGGAGTCACCACGGCGCTCATTGCCACTTCCGACGACCCCGAGACGGCGCTCAAGCTTTGCGCCACCGTCCCCCATCGCCTCTTCAGCGACGCGTTCACGGCTGCTAACATTGCTTTCGGTACTTTTAACCTCCCTTGTTCTCGAACTTTCTATGAACGCTCATTCAATCTTGCGTTTGTTTTTTTGTTGCTTTTTCAATTCAATTTACCGCCTCATGAAATCGATTACTGAAGTGTGATTACTGATTAGTTGTTAAGACAATTGAACTTGTTGGAAACTTATGGGTTTACACTTTGGGCTAAAATGATTCAATAATTAGATTTCTGAACGATTCTTTACTGAATTATGGATTTTTGAGTAAACTATCTTTCTAGCTTCTCAAATTTTACCGCGCTCTCAAAGCAGTCTCCAAAACTAACGAAATTGCAATCCTACAATCACATCAATAAAAAATTCGAAAAAATGTATCACTTAAGATATAATATTATTATATATGTTTAGAGACTAAATAATAATAAGCGGTTAAATTTCGGAAATTTGATGAAACAATTGATCACTTTAGAGACTAGTTTGAATTTTCTTAAACTTTATACATTAATGTAACAGTCCGTTACCCTTTCAAGTACGAAGTGGTGATTTACTCAGTTATGATTTGTGTGATTGTGTTATGTGTGTGGGGTAGTAAGCATATTTTTAACTTGAAAATGAAGCTTGTATTACTAAAGCTGGTTATGATTTTGTTTTATTTGAAGATTATGAATATTCACTGTGGGGACTCCCGGAAGGGAGTATTGAGAGGGAGAGAATCAAGCATGAAGTGCACCTCCGGTCAGCACAAAAACTTCAAGACCTTTGTTTTAAGAATGGAGGGATTTATATAAAGCTTGGGCAACATCTTGGGCAATTGGTATGATTTGATTTCCCCTCCTATTGATTTTGAAGGAAAAAATAGATACAAAGACCATAGACTTCTTTAATTGCTGTTATTGTCCATCATTTGCACATTAGGCAATGATGAGTTGTTTGATTATTTATTTATTTACAGGAATATTTAGTTCCTCAGGAATATGTTCAGACAATGAGGGAATCTATGCTAAATAAATGTCCAGTTTCTTCGTATGAGCAAGTATGCAACGTATTCAAGAAAGAGCTTGGTGATACTCCAGATAAAGTATATATTATTTGTTTCTTTCCTTGGTGACATTGTTTTTGTGTAATTAGTTTCCTTGGTGCTTGATTTTGTCTATTGCGGTGAATGAGTTTTACATTTTAATGTAGATATTTTCCGAGTTTGATCCAGTTCCAATAGCAAGTGCTTCCCTTGCGCAAGTTCATGTAGCTCGCATGCATGATGGACAAAAAGTTGCTGTCAAGGTTCTGCTTGTTGCTAATATTTTGTTATATGTGTGAAAAGAGCATTTTAGATCAGTTTGATTCTATGTCAGTCTTAATGCTTTATTTTAATATTATTTTTCTTATTTTTATCTGTCAATGTATGTTCAGGTTCAGCATACTCACATGACTGATACTGCAGCTGCTGATCATGCCACTGTGGAATTGGTTGTAAACACATTGCACAGATTTTTTCCCAGTTTTGATTATAGGTACAGCTTTGATGCTATTAGCAGTGAAATTTACCATCATCATTATTGTGGAAAGTTTTAAAAGCCATTTGATGGACTTGTGCATTTAATTGTCGGAAAAATAAATGGTCTACGTTGTCTCTGTAGCTATAGTTTTTATGTCCCTGGTTTCCATAGGTTGCTATGCACTGATCGTTTAGTAATGTTCTGTTTACTTCTATCTACAGGTGGTTGATTGATGAGATTAGTGAAAGTTTGCCCAAGGCAAGTTGCTATTTAACTCTGGTTTAACTTTCAAGATTAATTTCGCTGTGTATTATGGTTATGTACTCCTTACTCCTTTAGTGTTGGAATAAAGTTAATGTATAGTTAAAATCATTTAACCAAAATTTGTCAGGAACCTTAAATACATGTTAAATTCAGTTATATTATGATCATATTAATAAGCAAAGTCATCATTTTCATTTTAACAATCCAATGTGTAAATTGTTTAACAAATAAACCATAAGGGTCAAAGAAAACCTGGGTTTGGAAAAATCTAAGTTTTTATGCTTACCTCCACCCTAAAAAATAAATAATGTTAGGTAAAATGTCACTTCTTTCGTTGGTTTGGAAAATGTTGTTTAAAATATTGCGGATTTAAGTTTGATAATCCTCCGTTATGTTTCACATACTTAATAGATTTCATGTCAGGATTATATCTTATCTTCAGTTTCTGTTAGTTTCAATTGACTTTCTCTATTGTCTTTTGAGGCCGGAGGTGGGATCAAATATTTGAATTTCATTTGTAAATTCACGTGGTTCCATTACACTACATTAAAGCCTTGATCTGTTTTTCTGTAGATGTTATCTAAAATTTATTTACTTATCTTGTTAATCTTATTATTTTTTATTCATTCATGACATGACATTCACAATGTTTTGCTTGCGTAAGATTTTTTCGAGAAACATGTATAATCATACCTCAATTGTTATGGTTACGAGATATGATGTTCTAGCATGATGAATATTTTTTTACTCGTAAAATTTTCTTAGAGATATTTTGGATGTTGGAATTTTATGTTTCTCATTCATCATTATTAGATTCTGTTTTATTTTTTTCATGTTTACCCTGTTTTCAATTTAGTTTCCTAACATTATTACTGCAGGAATTAGATTTTTTAACTGAGGCAAAGAACAGTGAGAGGTGTTTGGATAACTTCCATAAATTGTCTCCTCATATTGCGAATTATGTATATGCACCAAAAGTATATTGGAACCTGAGTACCTCGAAGCTGCTGACAATGGAATTCATGGATGGTGCTTATGTAAATGATGTAAAAACCATTCAGAAACTTGGGATCAACTTGCATGAACTTTCAACATTGGTAAGTTCATGTTTATGGGCTTCATTATAGACACTTGTACAGTGACCAACTATAGGTGTTGATAGTGTGTAGGTTTTTTTATAACTTTATCGTATACGTTGAGATATATCTTTGATACGGCAACATATGTCAATGAAGTTGAGGGACTTAATGATGAGCATTTTGATTGCCTCATGCAATTAGTTCCATTCCGTATGTGGCTTATAAGCAAAATTAGGGGCGGGATGGTACCACAAACTCATAAAACTCTTGCACTCAGGATTGCTCGATCTCTGTGTGGGTTTAAACTGTATAGTAGACAACCTTTTCTTTGTATTTTCAAGATTCTCAACTCAAACCTGTGACTTCTTGGTCACAAGGTGATAACTTCAACTGTTACGCCACGGCTCCCTTTCATTTATTAAGTAATTTAGTAAAATGTGATGAACATTTTGCAGGTTAGTCAAACTTTTGCTGAAATGATGTTCAAGCATGGGTTTGTGCACTGTGATCCGCATGCTGCTAACTTGTTGGTTCGCCCATTGCCTTCCAGTAAAGCTAGCATTTGGGGTAATTATTCCTTCCCTTCACCTTCCTCGCTGATCTATAACTATATTCTATCAGTTATTGCCCGGAATTAGGTTTAGTTGTTTCTTTTTAAATCATTTAGACTATTGTTTTTCTAATTTAGCCACAAGAAAGAAAAGAATAATCTATAAACTCCTTCTTAAGTGTGAGATGGTGTCACCCTTAACATTTGGATTTTGTTGGTAAAAGCTTGCACCAACTAAATTTGGCTTTTCCATTAGAAAGTTTCAAGCACAAATTTAATATGGGATGAACAATTCATATCATTTTTCTTGAATTATGGTGGCATCGGCATATCCGTTGATTTGATTTGGGCGTCTTTTAGTTTCCAGGGAAAAGTAAATAGCTATGGTTGGCATTAATAAATGTTATTTGAAGACTAGACTAACAAAATATCATTCAGCAGGCTGCATTAATAGTTCCAGTGTTATTTTCGGAGATATTTAGGACGTTAAAGTGAATGCAGGAGGATTAATACCATCCCATGGTGTCCGTGTAGATTAAAATTGAAAGTTGATATTCATGTGTCAATGTGTGATTATCAATTTGAAAATGATACTATTCTGAAAAAGGTTGTTTCTTTCAATTGTTGACAAAAATATTGAAGTACCATTTCTGATTTCGAAGTTAATAAATATGCAATTTCAATTTGCATATACCATAATTTTTTCTTGCTTTACATTATCAACCATTCAAATGCTGATATCCACTCTCTTCATAAATGTCTATACTCTTTTATTCTATTAATGTTTTGGTTTGTTTGCTCACCACTGGCTCCAACTTCTTGTTTGGTTTTTTACAATAACTGCAGTGCTGGTTTCATGCGATGAGTTTTTCTTTATCTTTTTAATTTGGATATTTATTTCTCATATAGGCAGGAGAAAACCACAATTGATCCTTTTAGACCATGGACTCTACAAAGAGCTTGACTTCCAAACAAGAACTAATTATGCTTCACTATGGAAGGCGTTGGTATTTGCTGATGCTAATGCAATCAAAGAATATAGTGCAAAGTTGGGAGCTGGGGAGGATTTATATGCACTCTTTGCCGGAGTTCTAACGATGAGGCCGTGGAATAGAGTTGTTGACCCATCTATGGATCATTTAGTTATACAGGGAAATGAGAGTGAACGATTAGAACTGCAGGTAAGATATAGTTTAAGGGAAAATTTTCGCAAGAGTTTGTATCTCAGTCTCAGGTTCATGTTTTTTGTTGAATTATAATACTTTCACTTTACTTCTGCTTCATAATAACACTAAGTAATACTCGTGTTTATGCTGGTTTTCTTACGGAACTAGGTAAAATTCGTATTTCTTCTGTTTTTTGTATTCTGAATCCTGTGATCTTCAGTTTAAGCACTTGTTTTAAAAAATTGGTCAACTACAGCGTTGTTCACTTTTTACTGAGTAAAAGAAGTCAGTCTGTTTTTAGGGTTTAGGGTTTGGCATGGTCATTTTTCCTTGCTTAGCATGCCCTTGAAGGAAAAGACGCTCTAAAATGACTCTCCTATTTGTTTTGCAGATGTACGCATCTCAATATTTCCATCAAATCTCTGAGCTTTTAAGGCGATTACCGCGTGTGATTCTGCTAATGCTAAAAACAAATGATTGTTTACGAGCGGTCAATAACTCTCTGGTAAATACAACTGTGTTTTCCATTTACTACATTTTGTGCCATGTGATTGATTGATGAATAATACTCTTCGAACAAATGTAGCTTCTGTCTAATTGTAAAATATCCAGTCCAGCTCATAGAAGTGAAAATAGCAATTGAAGCAATACCTATTTGTCGGGTCTGTTTATAATAGATTTCTTTTTCTTTTTGGGTATCATGATCAGTTACAGGGATCATCTTTGGAGACCTTTTTTATCATTGGAAAGGTTTCTTCGGAGGCTGTCATTGAAGCAAAGATGTTGCAAAGCAAATCACTTTTAACATGGTTAAACGTTAAATTGGATAAGATTTTGCTAGAAGTACGACTCTGGGGAATGCAGGTGGCCTTGTGGCTTTTACAACTAAGAAAGACTTTATCTTGGTCTAACCAACCATTATAGAGGAATTAATCTGCCTCATTATTTGCTACATTTTATTCTTTTGGGAAATAAGCTCTTACATTTTTTGTGTCCGCGGTCACAAATTCCCTCACAATATGCAACTTCTGTTTGAGCGCGGATTGACGAATTGGTTTTAGTATATGTTTGGAATCTCAAAAACATGCACTTTATAGGTTAAAGAGGGTGAAAGTAAAGGAGCAAGTCATTCTTGTGTTAGTTTGTAGCCTTTACTGTATTCATGTATTGGGCGACGCAGAATGTTGTTGTAAACTCCCATTAATGTATGCGGAAACTGTGAAATATATAGATAACTTATCACATCAGTTTGAATGGTTGTTTTCGGGTCTATTCAGATGCTATTTTACATGCTTTCGTTCTTGTGTATGTACATGTGTTCTTTATATGCACGTGCAGATATTCAGATACTTGTGCTGTGGACACTCCAACCAGGATATTCAGATACTTGTGCTGTGGACACTACAAGCTATTTGAAGTTAATTATAGTTTTCTTTAACCATTTTAATGTTGATAATATATTATTTAATATAAGTATGATACTATTGAGTAATGCAAGGCATTTTCCTCCTACATACATCTCCATAGCTTTATTCCTGCACTCTCATGAATTTTGTTCGCTATTTTGTCTTTTTGATTATTTAATTTTATTTTTTTTACTTCTACATCGTACAATCTAAAAGGTAAATTTGACTTTTGAGTTATATGATTCTGAATTATGTGATTCGAAAATCTGTTGATTTTTAAATTGTATAGTTTTAAAATTATTATTTTAAGAAAAAATAATAATTTTTGAATTGTTCAATCTAAAAGTTACTTTTATTTTTTTAATTCTATAATTTGGAAGTCTTTTCTTTTAATAATTTTCGAAATATACCATCAAAAAGAACAAATTGAAAAAACAAAATTATAGAACAAATTTTATTATTGTAACTATTATTAATTTATTCTAGATAATATATATAACTTATTTTAAATTGTGTATTTGAAATGTTTTCATAAATAAAAAGACAAAGGGTAAAATAAATACAAGAATAAAAGGAGAGATATTTGTAATAAATTTAGACATCAATATAATATTAATTTTTATCTTGACATTTAGAGTATGTTATTCATGACATACCTTAAATACATCTTAAAATATAATAATTATTCTCAACATATATCAGCCTAAAAATTAACGATCGGTGTAGCTGTGATGACAAATAGAGTTAATCGTACAAAAATTTACTGAAGGAAGTGGAAGGTAATTTTAGCACCATTGGATGGAAATGTGGAAGCACCATTTTTCTAAACAAAAGACATGAAAAACGGTAGAAACAATTTTTTGCTTAGCATAAATTATATATTATGAGTTATTACGTAAATAAAGATACTTTGAATTATTAGAATCATTCCTTTTATATCTTGTCGGATAAAAAGATTGACAAGTAGAAAGAATGACATGAAGATAAGATCTTTGAAAATTCACTTACTTTCCCTGTCAACAATTCTCCTAATTCTTCACCTAAATCAAACAAACGACTCAGCCTTACAAACAGTTGTTTATCGCCTAAGCCATACCCAAGCAAGTGTCATCCCAATAAACAACCATCACTGATGCCATTGTACCTTCACAAAAACTGGCCCAGGATCTTCAATGTTTGAACCCACTACTTCCTTAGGCTGCTGTGTCGTATTACTGTTCTCAAACACCATTCCCCCAAACCCATATTGCTGTATAATTAGCAGTGAAGAGCTTGAACCAAAATTATTCGATGCCACAATGTCCCCTACCACACCAAGTTCCGGACAATCTGTCCATTTCATCAACTCCGACAATATCAAACAGTTTCTACCTCCTCCTTGTCCCAAAATATACAAATCATAACCAACTTGATCAATCTCATTAAGCACTTCAGGAATATCATCACGACTTCGAACTTCTTTCTCTGAATACTTTATAGAATCCTCATTGCTCACTGCTTTCAGTCTGAATGCACTCATATACTCATCATCCAACTCCTTCTGCTTCTCACTGTCCACTATCACAGATAACAGTCCATGATTCTCAACATGTGACATCACATCAATCTCTGCAGCATCACCAAACAAAAGGATCCTCACCACAGACAGTTGCACCCCTTGATGCTTTGACATCCTCCATGCAACGGCCAAGGCTTCACGGTCATCAGGGCCACCGACATAAACCATCACCACTCGCAAGTTCACTTTGAACAATGAGGCAAGTCCTCGGTCAACAAAGATTCCCACAGTGCACGGTGCATCTCTCATCACATTGCGGTTTATTTCTTGGAATGCAGTGTTGGCTGTCTCCAGAATGCCTTCTATGTTTGATTGTTTGTGGAAGGGAAGGAGAATGAGATTGGCTTGTTTCTCCTGCGACACGTTGTATATGTCCTCGTGAATGGTTGAACAGGAGGATGCAGCTGCAATGGTCTCCACGTTATTGCTCTCGTTTATAGCTGCGTATGTTTGGAAAATGTTTGTGATGCTTTCTAAGTCTTCCTGTGCCTTGGTGAGGGCTTGTGCACCAACACTTTGCTGTGGGTTGTGCTGATTCACATGGGAAACAAAAAGGGAAGCTGTGTGTCCCGTTAGTTCAACAAGCTGAAGTGCAAACACACGTAGAGGAGGGAGTTTTGTGGTGTGGTATGCTTCAAGAATGTTGATCATTCCTGTGGCTTGCCTAGGGTTGTGAACACAAGCTAATATACGCAGTTCTGCTTCGGCCTTTAAGTTTTGTAGGGTCTTGAGTTTGTTTTGTTTGTATAGCTTTCTTGGCTTGTATATAGCGTTGATGACAAGAGGCACCATCATGGTCATTACTAAAACAGCTATTGTCAAAATTGAGAAGGACTCCACACTCAGAATCTGAGAGCAAAACAAAAATAATAGTCGTTTATCAACAATGATTGAGTAACAAAAATGGAGTATAATACAGTAATTCTAAGTAGGTTGAATTGAGTCAGTAACATTGATTAATGAGTGGTTTTGTCATACTGCAGCATTTTGTTTTCAATCTTCATGTCCATTCATAAAAGCAAACAATTTACAATGAAATTACTGGATACCTGTTTGTCCCAGGCACTGTTGAGCATTAATATTGGTAGGAGGCCTTTGGTGTTCATTAGTAGTCCAATAGACACACCATCAAGAACAGACATACCATAAAACTGAGTGGCTATTACAGTGCTTAAAATCTTGGGGAGGATTGAGAGGAACAAAATGAACAGCACCAGGCCCAAACCTTGAGTTTTTATGACATATATTATTCTGAGCCTTATGCCACAGCTACCAAAGAACAATGGAGCCAGATAAACAACTCCAAAATCCTCTGATTTCTCTATGAGCAAGTGAGTAAATTTACCACGAGGTATCATTATTCCATAAACCAGAGCCCCAACAACAGGGTGTGTCCCTAGCAGATCCGTGACCGCTGCAGAAGCATATGCTCCCATGACCACAATGAACAACCCATTATTGTCCCACTCATTCTGATTCGTTTTGCGCACTATTATCTCCACCAAATAAGGACGAATAAGAATGAAGCAGAAAAGCACATAAACTATAGTGCTCAGCACCGAGTATATGGCACTTCCACCGTTTATGGCAAATGGAACCAACATTGCAAACATGACCCAATTATAGAAGTCACTGATCATGGCTGTTGTTAAGGTCACTCTGCCAAGTCCCGTGTAGAGGAGCTTGAGATCTGCAAGAATGTGACTAACCATAGGAAAACCTGTGACACTCAAAGTTAAGGTCCAAAACATATAAGCCTTTGGCGTGCCGAAATTTGCCCAATACTCTGGAGGTCCCTTGTACAATTTTAGAGCCAAAGCATGTATGATACCCCCACATAACATTGGAATCAAAACGCCAGCAATGGCAATGCTTGTGGCCTTCTTTCTTCCTCGTAGAATTGTGTCAAAATTCATGTCCAAACCAGCCAGGAAGACAGTGTAAATGAGTCCCACGTATGATATTGTTTCAGTTGTTAGGATTGACTTCAAAGGGGTGAGAACCTCAGATAAAGCTGATGATCCAAATAGTTCTGGACTTATCAGAATACCCATCTGTTAACAATAATTTACTTAGGACAAAACTCACATGGAATTTCTGTAAAGCTTCATCGTGAGATAGTTATAATATAATCAATTGATACAAACCTAAATAAAACTATAATTCTGATTGGAAAAATTACAAAACAACTTTAATTTAATTACCACATCTAAAGTTTGTTTTTGTTTGTAATCATGTATGTATGCATGTAGTTTGGATGCATGATATTGAAATTCAAGTATATGAGCCTTGAAAGAAGCTAACAGAGGAATAGATGATGCACTTGCCAAAATCTCAGAAACAAGACGTGGTTGGTTTAAGGGTTTGAGGATGTAGTACAAAACACGAGTGGATAACAACATGAAAGCAACTTGGGCTGCCAAGGTAGGAAGGTAAAAGAAGAGAACGGTTTCACTTTTCCATATTTCATTTGCATTTGAAACATCTACGTCGTAACATCCTGTAGTTACGCGTCGTTTTAAGTATTGATCTTCCGTTCCTGGATCCATCATAGCTGCTTTCTTTTAACAAGTAATTAAATTAAGCTTTGAATAATGTTGGTGATTGTGATGATATCGAATGGCTTTTCCTCTGAAGTCTCAAATATTTTGCTTTTTTGTTTGTAGAGAAAGTTATAGACACCTTTGTCGGTAACATAGATCAATCACCCATTGATATGGAGAAGAATTGAAGCACAGACAACCATGTCATGTTTGATGTTAGGGTTTACGTTCTGTTGGGGCATCGTGTCTTTTTGGAATCGCCGAAATCCAGTTGCAAAGTCTTAACTGTTTCCCTATTTCTGTCACATTTCCTATGAAGAAAGTAAAACCTTCAACGATTCTTTTAGCTGTTATACCTCTGGATTTTCTAATCCCTACCTGTGAAAATAAGAAAAACCAATATAGAAAATACTCAATAATTACATATCTGCCTCGGTTTAAATTAGCAAGTGTTTACTAATATCAGTAATTTCACATGGATAACGGTAATAATCACGATAGATAATAATAATAATAATAATCTTAAATATAAGATGGTTACTCTTGGAAAAAAAAATATATTAAAATATATATATATATATATATATATATATGAGAATTCTATCATCGCTAATGAAACCATGAGAACTTAATTTTAAATAATAGTTTTTATTAAGAAGTTTATTTAAATTTAACTTGTTACCATAAATAAAACTAATCTTTAATTTAAGATGTGAAAATTCCGATCCTTTCTTCCATACTCATATCATGTTAAGATTTTTATATTGTTTTAATATCATTTTAAAATGTAAACTTTAAATCTAACTTAATTCTTAACGTTTTATAATAAAAATTGTCTCTACTTGTATATTGTATACCGATCTTTGATATGAGATATATAATACATTTCAATATACAATTTGTATTGTAAACAAAACCAAGCACCGTGAGCCATATCAATATAGGACATGTTGCTGGCCAAATACATCTACTAAGTTGACATCACGCAAGCCAGAATAATTTGGGATTAATGGGTAATTGGCCAACGTGGCCCATAGCTATTCAGGTAAAGACCCATGAAAAGAGTAATATAAATAATACATCTTATGAGACATGTTAATTACGTTCATTGATTATTATGTATTGTTTTGATGACACACTTGACTAATTTTGACATTGAAGTGTCTTCTGCAAATGAATACCCTTATACTTGAGGGCTTAAAGTGTTCCAAGTGCTTTTAAAATCTTTCCAAGATATATTTGGACATGTAGGAACACAATCCAAACATGGTATCACAATCATTCTAATATTAAAATTTCACTTGTTTATCAATGAATGCTTAGTTGAATTTTATATAAAATACTTACTTAGTTTATGTATTTACGTCATTATTTAATTTAATTTATATATGAGTTTTAATTAGGTCTCTTAATTTAAAAATTATCATCAACTTTCTTTTCCTTACAAATGATGTTATCAAACAATATGACGAAATGACTAAATTAAGGTAAATTAAAAATCAATTAGAGTTTTTGGTAATTTAGGAAGGTTAAACATATTGTATAAATCAAATTGAATAAATTATAAAAACAAGGGGACAAGAACTTAATAAATTTATAATTAATGGTTTACTAATTTGTTTGCTTTACATTTGTACGATGAATATAATATTTTCAGGGTCTAAATTAATCCTAAAAATTACATTTGTATGATGGAGATAATATTACATTGGAATCGCTTTCTATTCTCTGTATTTTATCGAAATTATCTTTTGTATTATTTAAAATTTCAATTAAAAACTCTCTTTTTATAATTAACAATGACTACAAATTTTGGATAATTGTTACTAAAGTTGTATTAATTAATTGTTTTTAAATGGAATGAATAATATTTACAAAAACCGGATTTTAACAAAAATATTTACACCATCATCTAAATGTTTGGAAGTTTTATTATATATAATCATTTGTAATTTTTAATGCCTGTTTTCAAAAATTAAATTGTACTTTATTTAGATACTTGTTGAAAGACCTTATTGGTCGTTTAGGCCGCCACAGTTGACAATTGAAGATGTGACAGAGTTAGTTATGATGTTCTATAAATGTCTCACCGACCTGTTCGGTAACAATTCAATTACCACGATTTTCGTTACGTTATAACTTTTTTTATTAAAATATAGAACGTTCACGACATTTGTCAAATATCTTCTTTAATTTGTGGGACATGTGAATAATGTTTTAATAAATAAAATGAACAAAAAATATAGTTATGAAACTTAAAAAATTGGTTCAAATGATTAATTTTAAGGGACAAAAGAACACTTTAAATTTAGTTTAAAACTTAAAAGGTTTTTCGGATAAAAAATGCGAGCAATTTCTTACACAATTGATTTGTTTTTATTTCGTGGAATTCTTCTATTTATTAAAATGGTTCCGGTGTACTAATAAGCCTCAAATCGTTTAGGAGTTGGAGTCAAGTAAAGTTTAAATACTCATATCTTCTTCCACTCTCTAATGCGTCTTTTAAGTACAAAATCGTGACGGAACTCAAACGTTCCAATGTGGACAATACTTCGATAATACAGTGGTTGTTCCTAATGATGGTTGTCGGACAAACTTATATCAGAATCGAAACATTAACACCCACCGTGGGGACCGACAACTCCACCGTAGATAATATTATCTATAAACTATGTATTTATAAAATAAAAGTATATTTTGTATAGATTACTATTAAACTTGTTTATGTTTTTCTATATTTAACTATTACTTTAATAATAATTTTTTAAATACTTGAAATTTAACATGCTTAATAATAGACTTTCTTCTTTTAATCAATAACTTTCAATTATAAATTAGTTTCTATCTCTAACTTTCAGTTGCTTTAATACTTTTTGGGTGAATATACCGTACTTTATTGATTTTGATACAATATAATTAATGTAATAAATTATATAAAATGGAATCATGTAAGTTTATGTTATACCATCTACATTTATAATTAATTCCCAGATATTGAAATAGAGCTTACTAAAACTACAAATAAAATGCAAAAGTTAATAAGCCACTTATTTTATAAGAATTGGAGGATAGCCATTGGTCACGAACATTCAGCTTTTCTAAAAATATAATGTGAAATGAGTAGGTGGGAAGGTGGAAATAAATGAATGTCAGTACTACAAAAGACATGAAAGGGATGTAACTAGGTTATCCTTAAAAAAAATCGGTATAAATCACAGGTAAATAATTCATAGAAAAAAAAAGTTAAATAGTAACCGATAAAGTCAAAATAAAATAAAAGGAAAATAAGTGTTAAAAAATTACAATTTTTAATTAATTAGTTAACTTAGTCATCTATTATACTCTATAATATTTATATTTAAATATAATTTAACTTAGTAAAAATATTAGTTTGTTTTACCGTTGTTCAATAATACTTTATTTTCTCAATTTTATATCTAATGTTAAATTTAGATTCATATTTAAATTATCAATCATCTTTCCTTTAAAATTAAATTTTTTTAATCAAGGTTAGATTTTAGGTTTTGTAAAAAAAGGAGTTTCACTAAGATTTATATCAAAAAATTTACATCATTTTCAATCTAAAATTTTAAAATAATAATTGTATACATCTTTATTTTTATGCAAACTTTTTTTTTATCTAATAAAGGATTTACATATTCCTAATGAAAATTTTAATAAATAAGAATTTGCTTATTTATTTTTTCATTAAGATGATGACAAGTATAGCAAAATTACAAAAGGTAACCAATATATTACTTATTTAAGAAATTATTTTCCTTTGAAAGATGGCAGTCCAGTCCCATCTAAAATAGAAAATAATAGTACTGGAGAGCAAGTCATTGTTTTATCATATCTCCTTTGACAAAAGTTTTAGGCTTTTTTTGTTAAATAATGTTATTAGGACAAATTAACATGTATCAGATTTATTTTTAAAATATATCGGAATATTAAATAAACTATGTATATTTAATTTTTTATTGATTTATAAATAATACAAAACTGACAAAAATACTAAAATATTATAGGTAATTTTAAGAAAATTATTGTTAATATAATACAATGTAATTAGTATTGATAATTTATATAAATTTTAAATACAATGTTTAACGACAGTAAGTAATATAGACTCAACATTTTTTTTATTCCCACCTTGAAAATTGAATGTATAAGATATTTTTTATATACATTTCTCAATTGTCATTAATTTATATATTAACTCTTTTAAATTTCAAAAATCGATAAAAATATGCATTACAAAATTAATTATATTACCATACACAAACAATTATATGATTTTATGAATATATTCTAATTAAATCTATTTATAAAATTGTATGAAGAATTGTATTAAAATTTCCATTTGATACTCCATGTATTATTAAATTCATATAACGTAAAAAACATAGCTATTTCTGATAGCTCGGAGAAAAAACTTACTTTTCTCAAAATTAAATGGAGATGATGTTTTGATAATTTTTTTATAATTTTGAAGTGATATATTTTTAAGTGATTTTGAAATATAGAAAAATGAAAAAATTACTTAAAATATACTACCTTAGATTATAAGATAAATAATGAAAATTTAGTTATTAAAAAGACATTTTCCAAACTAAATACATCTCTTTCAAATAACGTGTGCTATTTAAATATTGTGCAAAACATCAGTACTAAATACAAATTAAATTAAAAACTTAAAAAAGAAACCGTGCATAAGATAATTTTATCTAATAAGAAAACTCTAAGACTAACAAATGTAGTGTTTTATGTTCTAACCAATTCATTAATAATGAGAAAGAAAATATTCATAAATGTATAGTTATATTTTAAATTTCACTCTTGGTATGATATTTTTTTTGTTGAAATTTAATAGTAAACTATATAAAATCATAATATATCATAACAATAGCTATTAAAGTCACCCATATTATTTTTTTCTAAGATTCATCGTATTTATTTCATTTACTCAAAACAATTTATTTTTAAATTGTCTTAATATAAACCCATCCGAATTATTAATCTGTCAATTTGAAGAATTCATATCCAATTAATCCAATAAATTAAATAGTTAGATATGAATTTTGAAATATTAAATTTAGGTTATATTGAATTCGTTAAGTTAGATTTGAATTTGATTCAACCCAATGTTTAGGGACTAATTTTATATTTGTTTTCTCTGTCATTCTTCTTCTTTTTTTAAAGACTTTTATTTGTATTGATGGATGCTGATTTTTAAACTAGAGAGACAGTCCTTTTTATAAAAAAAAAAAGTATTTTTAACATAAATCTAATTTTTCTAGTATATAGATAAAAAAACTGTATTTATTTATTCGTGTTTTCTCGAAATCAACCTTAAATATCAAACAATCTCATTTGAATTTTGTGACTTGATCCATTGCCTCATTTGCTAATATAGTACACATTATATACAACACCAAAAATGATTTTTTCCTCTTAAAATTATCTTTTGGGCTTGATTTGTAGCATTTAATAACACTTTCTCAACCTCTTAAAATGTATCATTTTTGGGTTTCCTACATTTGGACACCAATGTGATAAAAAAAGGTTACTTCTATTAAAAATTTTCCGCCAATAAAGAACTTGTTCAAGAAGATCATTGTGTTACCTTTTAAAATCTGCCAAAACTTTTTAATCAATTTTTTAAGTTAAGAGATTACACTAAAAAGGATATTTGGTGTTTTTTTTTTGGAAAGATGAAAGAAAAAAATGTGAAAGTATTAAAAAGTATTTTGAGATGACATCAAATTTATAATCAATCATATTGGAAGCAAATGTGGTGCTTTTAGACTTAAGAAAAAATATATAAAATTTCATGCAAAAGTAGTAGTTTGTTAGGTGTCGTCTTACCCTTTGAAAAAGTGGATGCTTGTGATTCAAATATTCAGTACAAAATTGGTCTCATGGAAGCTCAAAGTGTGGTCATACATGTGAGGGTATGTTTTATTAACTCACTCGTGACATATATTTCTTTGTATTACGAGTATTTTTTTATTTTTTTTTTAGAATACGTAAATGGCAATGAAGCTAACAAAAAATCAAAACAATTTTATTTGGTGATAGAAAAAACTCAACGTTATAACCGCAAACACATCCCAAGACTTAAGAAAAAATAAAGGGGGAATATTTATCTAAAAAATGTATTATAAGGACATTAGATAGAAAATATATATAAGACCTGGCCTTTTTTGGGCTATAAAACAAAATTATTAATGACCATTATTAGAGTGTTAGGTAAAGAATTATTTATAACTTACATTACTTATAACTTTTATATTTATTGATACAGATCAATTTGTCAGTAAATTTAATTTTATTGACGAATTTTAAAATTTAAATTATCAGTTAATATTTTTGTTGATAACGAAATTGTCCGTAAAATTCTTTGGTAATAAAATTTGTATTATATATAAAAATATTTTTTGGTAATATATATGATAATTAAGTTCATCTTTTTTGTATATTATAATAGGAGATGTATGAGAAAAAAATGAGAATAATAGAACGAAAAGAATTATGATGATAAAGAGAAGGGGCACAAAGAGGACATAGAAGAAGGAGAGGTGTGGTGTTGGTGCGATGTCAATGGAGCGGTCACATAAATGGTGTGATAGTGACTCGACGATAACGGCCAAAGTTAAAGGAGAAGGAAGAATGAGAAAGAAAAATGAGGAGAAGGAGTTGGAGACGATAAACATAGCGACAATGACGATTGAGAGTGAAGGAGGAAAGAAGGGGGAGTGAAATCACGAAAGAAGAAAAAAAAAAGAAAAAGAAGAAGAAGAGAGGAATAAAGGAGGAAAAGAAAGATATAATCACAATATTTACCGATTGATTTGAGGTCATCAATAATTACTAATAAATTTTACAATTCGTCGATAAAATTTATTGACAATCATTTTTATTGATAGAGTTTTTATTGTAGTCATCCATCCATAAACTTAAATTACCGATAAATTTTTGGTATTATTGACAAATTTGTTCGTCAATAATATTTTTTTAAGTGTTAATTTTATATATTTATATTTTGTTATTTTAATGTTTGAAATTCAATTTATTTCAAATAAATTAATTGTGTTTGAATCTATATTTTAACTTAAATTATTCAGAATTAATAACAAAAATAAAATAATAGAGCGAGTTATTATGACATTTAGATTTAGATCCTAAATTCAAGGTGGTGATAATGGAGAAGGTAGAGAAGCAACATTGCATATCTTAAATATCTTAAATGTGTATAACAATATGATATGAGATGTCATTATGGTAGCCATAAAGGATAACCTACTCACATCCTTTCCATGTCTCTTTTATTGTACCATTCATTCATTCTTCCCTAACTTCCCCACCTAACCTACTAATCATTTTTTTATAAAACTCAAAAATTGTGACCAATCGATGCTATTCATCCATCAATGGTTATAAAATTATACGGCATATCTATTTTACCTTTAATTTCTTAATATCCACTGCCACACTACACATGGACCCCTCTTTCTTTTCCTGACTTCTTTCTTAAAGATCTCAGACTCCTGATTTCGTTTGGTGTATCCAATATTGAACCTACCCAACGTGTTCATCCCTTTGATTACTTGGATTTAGTCAGAATCTTTTATTATATTTAATCATATAAATCACGAGAAACTTTCTTTTAGGATATGCATGTAAGATCAATAAAAAATGATGATAAATATAATTATAAAGCTTCGTAACTTTCTTAATAGAAGTTATCAGATTAATTACATTTTCAATGTCTATATCAAAATTTCAAACATATTCGATGACAACTACAACATATAATACATTTATTAAAAATATTAAAGAAATTAAAATTTAAAATTTGGAAAAATAATTAATAATTTAAATGTAAGCATTTAAAACGTTATTATTAAAAGCTTATGTTAATATATATATATATATATATATATATAAATTAATTGAATATTTACACTAATTCATTAATGATTACGTTTTCAAATAAAGACATATTAGATATTTTTTTACATATCATTTATGTCAACACTTTAAAGTTCATTAGTTATTTGTCTTCACATGAAAAATTATTAAAAATAAAATAAAATAATACAAAACATGGAACCACATTTGACTTATGATAAAAATTACATTCCACCAAACATAGACAAATTTTACCTATTATGAAAAAATCTAATTAAATACATAAAAATAAAATATTAATTCACTTATAATGTTATATGTAAATTAACTAAATAAATACACGAAGATAAAATATTAATTATTAAGTTTAATTTTCAAAAGAATTCCTTCCCTTGCTAAGTTTTATATTTCTATCATTTTACCATCTATCAATTTGAATATAAAATTATTTACATACAAAATTTATTATTTTATATATTTTTATTTTTATTTATAAACTAGTTACTAATTAAAATTTATAATGTAATTCATAAATTCTTAAATTACAAGTTTGGTAAGATTTACCATAAGTCTTGGCCAACGCTTAAGATGATAAATTACCAACTCATAAAATTAGAGTTCATAAACCATTTTGTTAGAGATTAACCATTTTGTCAGAGATTAACTATCGGTCTATATATAAAATTTCTAAAGTTCAAAGTGGGTAATATAGGTAGTAAATATATATATTTTTAGAAATATAATTAAATATTATAATTTAGAATTTTTTAAATGACTAATTACTAGTTCTAGTACTTTTAAAAGTTATATATGAATTTTTTAAATGATAAGTAATTTGTAAATCTTTGTTTTTTTATTACACATGTTTCTTGATATTATTATGAATTTTGTTATTGGAATTAAATTGATACTCAAATTTCAATAAATTAAAGATTTTGATATTATTATGAATTCTGTCATCAGTATATTTTATTTTTTTAAGAAAAATGACCAAACCACTTATGACTATAACCAAACAACCTTTGATTTGTTTGGTTTAGGATATGACAAATACAAAGTCTTCCATGACCCTCCTCATTCCCTTCTAATTTTTTTTCTTTCTGTGATTCTTAATCTGAACCTCACAGACATGGTTGCACCTGCCAGACCTCAGTTTGTTCTGTTCGGATCCTCCATCGTTCAGCTTAGTTTCGGCCATAGCGGTTGGGGCTCCCATCTTTCTGACATCTACTCTCGTAAGGTACCTTCCTTCAACTGCATTCATTTATTGTCTTTTCTTTTACCCCTCAACACTGCTTTCTTCCATTGTTGCTCTACATTACAACTGCAGCATCATCACATGCATCCTTGCATCACATCTATGCTATCGTATATGTCATGTCACGTCGTTTTCTCAACGAGCTCAATGCCACTTTTTTTTTTTTCCTGACACTTTTTTGTGGAGAGGCGGTTACCAATTCTTCAATTTAAAACGCTATTGCATTCTTGTGCCAATTCCGACCACATATACATGGTTTGATCCTCTATAATAAACTCTTTCCATATGGGAATGGGAGGCAAGGTTTTAACTTTTAATAAAATCCTGCCTCTGAAATTTTGGCCTCAACTCTGTTAAGGTTTTTGGGTGTCTGTCATCGCAATTGTGGCTGCATCACTTTGCAATTTCCTGTGATACAAACAGCAACTGAAGCAGGAATTGAACTGTTTAATCTCTCAGTAATGAAAAGTAGCATCTGAGTATTCCTTTTGCGCGCCAATTAAAACGAGATTGAGGGGTTAAATTTGTGTCTTTTTTCTAATGTTCGTGTCATTTGCTCCAAAGGATTCCAGTTTAGTCACTCATCTTATCTTTGACTTTTTGTCTCATTAGTTGAGTATAATATTCCAAACAAAAAAGTGAATTTGAATGAATTTACTTCAGTACATGAATTATTGTTGATTCAAGTGTGACACCTTGGTTAACTTCTAAGTATTGTCATCATTGAACGTTGGTAAGTATTCCCGCATTTAGTTAGAGGCAATTTGGGCAATGTTCTTTACGTGAACTTATAGGAGAAGGAAATAAGATGAAGTAATGCGGTAAAATGACCTAACATCTATGTTTGGTAAAACAAACTTATAAAAATTAGCTTATGAAAAGGTCCAACACCATCCAAGACTGTTGAGGTCCATAAGTTGATATAACTTGTGAGAGAAGATTGATTTATAGTTTTTCGTTTATAAAAATTGAGCCTAATGAAATCATTTTGGTTGGCTTCCTTTCTGGTTACGCTGTTTTTGTCCTAGTCGTCATGCATTCAAATTTTTGTATTTTACCCTTCTTAATGGCCTCCTAAACGATGCTCTGGATGATTACAAGTAGAAAACCTGTGCAAAGACTGTATCCAGGCGTTTATATTTCATAAGTGTGTGTGAAGAGGAGATATAAATAGGCATGCACTCTCTTCTGTGGGAGTGTGTCCACATCAAGAAACTTTTTGTTTTTGTTTTTCCTTCACTAATCAACTATTGGGAATGGTCATGTTTAGGTTATGATGATACAATTTTTTTCTGTAGGCTGACATAGTGTTGCGAGGATACTACGGATGGAACTCTCGACGTGCCCTCCAAGTCCTGGATCAAGTTTTCCCAAAGGTATTGTACCTTAAAGGAAACCATTCACATGACAGAACTCAATCAAAATTATGCACATTGTGTAGCTATTCTTTCACTTTATCTGATGTTTGATTACCTTATGCTTTAGTCTAAAATGGTGGATCAAAAGAACACAGTTTCTTGAAATAATGCACGATCCTTTTCTGGTTCTTAATGTGATTTCCATGTGGGATATGTTGCTAGCTTTATGCTCTCTCAATTCATTATTGAATAATTCCTTTGATGTAGCCTGTTATCCTTCCTACGTTATATAATTTGATTTATCGGACTTCCCAGGATGCTGCAACCCAGCCTTCTCTTGTGATAGTTTATTTTGGAGGTAATGATTCCATGGGTCCTCATTCGTCTGGCCTAGGCCCTCATGTCCCTCTTCACGAATATATTGAAAACATGAGAAAAATTCTGATTCATATTCAGGTACTTCTGCAGCTATGTTAATCATTTGGTTCTTTTTTCATAAGTGCACACTGCCTTTCAGTAGAAACTTATATGCTCACTTCAAGACACAGAGCTCTACAATCTTGATTTTCTCAATATGAAGGCTACACCGTTTCTTTAAAATGTGAAGGTTTAGGAAATAAATTGATTTATTGAAGGACCTTTTGTTGACAAACATAATGTAATGCAGATAAAAAAACCATCCATCATCACATTGTTTTATATCTTGCCTATCCTTGGTTCTCCAGAGCTGTTTCTCCCATGTTTCTCATAACATAAAATTAACATAAATCAACTATGCGTTCGTATTCAGTTATGAAATGTAGTTTGCTTGAGGAAAATAGTTTAGAACGTGGGTTGCAGAATTAAGATGCAGAGGTGTCAAGAAAATATAGTTTGTGGATAATAATGGACACCCTTTGAAATAGGCTGCACACTGTTCTATTTCATTTAATGTCAAGTCGAATGAATCGTAAATATGAGAAGAGAAAACAACTAAAAGAAAAAGGATGTCTATGAAAAAAACTGAAAAATGATTTGTAGTTATGCAGGAATGCAGCAGATTGTAACTTCTATACTGAAGAAAAATAGATCTTACACATGATGTTCTTTGCCTACTATGATGATCATAAATGCGTTTTAGAAAGTGAAACTATTATTTGTAATTTAATGTGAGAATATTGACTGTCAGGGTCTTTCTGAAAGGACACGGATCATTGTTCTCAGTTGTCCTCCTGTCAATGAGGAAAAAGTGCGTGGAAACACTAGGTAGTCTGAAGATATTTTTTCTTTCACATTTCCAATTCTGTAGTGTACTTATGTTCAGATAATCACTAAATTCCAATCTTATCTTTTTATTTCCAATTCTTAATCAGTGGAGTTCTTAGTGAGCTAGTAAGAACGAATGAATTGTGCCAAAGCTACTCAGAAGCTTGTATTAAGCTATGCAAGGAACTGGATGTCAAAGTTGTTGATCTTTTTAATGCATTACAGAAGAGAGATGACTGGAGGAATGCTTGTTTTACGTAAGTTTCATAACCTCTACGATTTATCTTTTATTCTTCTGAAATATTATGAGATTTCAGAATGGTGTCATATTGAAATGTAATTGTTTAATACCCAAATCCTTTAGTTGCTCTTTGCCATTATCTTGCTTTCTTTGCAAGATGATTTAGGCCCTGCAATCTTCCATCTTAAAGGCATGTTGACTATCTTTTGGTTAATTTAAACTTGCATTTATGTTCAATTCACTGGGTTTTCGTGTCCATAAAATTTAAACCATTGATGCTTGAAAGATTAATATGACATTGATTTGGTTTTTGATCTTAATAGATAAGCGATATGAATGTAGTTATGGAAAGTTGGAGATTACATGTCCTTTAAATAAATTTACATCAATTTAGATACTCAGTAAAAGAAAAATGACATCAAATTAGTCCCTAAATCCTGCCTTTTGCGCACAGAAGGCTGATTTCTGTCTTAATTTCCACGACCTGAGTCACTAAATTGATGCACATATATCTCATGGAGTTAGGGACCAAAGTGATGTAAACCAAACATTCTAAGGACCAAATGGATTTTTTCTCTAGAATTTATATGCATTTCCATATTTAGTTGTAGAAAAATCTAAAATAGAGTTGACAATAAAGTCACAGCGGATGCTAAAACCAAAGTTCGTATGATTCTTCTTTTCATCTCCTTATGCTTGAATTGTTGCTTATTCTGATCTCTTGTGAAATATATTAAAGAACATGTGAATGAGAATGATGCAAATAGACTAGTTTACCTAAACAATATCCATAATTTGTTGTCATCTTGAATGAATTTTGCAGTGATGGCATCCATTTAGCAGCTGAGGGAAGCAAAATAGTGGTGAAAGAGATACTGAGCGTGCTTAAGGAGGCTGACTGGGAGCCATGCCTCCACTGGAAATCTTTGTCCACTGAATTTGCAGAAGACTCACCATATGATCTGGTTGCTGCTGATGGCAAAACTACATTGAATCCTTCTGAGTGGACTTTTTACAGAGAGATTCAGTGGGATTAGGTTGTTAGCTTATTGACTTTAATAATATCTATTTGTTGTGACCTCCATCCAGGAGTCAACCTGTCTGCCAAATCCCAAAGTATTTAGCAGTTTCATATATTATTTACGTTTTTTTATCAGACATCTTGATTGACTATTTGGTGATAGTATTGTCCAATATTTTAGATAATCTGTTATTTTGTGATGGTTCAGTTGAAGAAAAGTTTAATAGAATTTAGACATTGGATATGGCTATTTTCCTATGCTCGTATATGTGGGGAGGGAAAAAGCAGACACCTATATTTAACCATAAGAAAAATTGACTGCAACTTTTACAATGACTAGAACTTTTGATGCATTGCACAAATATTTCTTAAATTTGAATTGAACATATAAAAAGTGTTAAAAATATAGTGGACATCTGGGAAAATATTTAATCACAAATATGTACTTACTTTTAAAAACAATTATATGTCACAGTAAAAAAAAGTAAGATAACATAAGTTTGTTTTGTTGAATGTGATTTAAGTTATTTGGAAAATTTGAGCATATGCCGTATGTCACCACCATAGAAACCATACAGGGGCTACAAATGCCTTACATAAATAGCTTGGTCTAGACCTTTTTATCCATACCAACTCTGTCATGGTTAAATTCATTGGTGTCTTCTCCAGTTTCTGCTGTCATCATCAGTCTGTCTCCCTGTTATCACCATTGATAACATCCTATTCCTTCTGTCTATCTTTTTAATTGCTTCTTTAGGTGGGGACAAACAATAAAAGATAAGCAACCAATAAAAAAAATTCATATAAAACAGAGAAAAAAAATAAAAAACAAAAAATTATAAAATTATAAATTAACTTTCTGCACAAAGATGAAGAAATTTACACATAAGCTTATGTATAATCAAATTATATAAATATTCTCATAAAACTAATTACATAATGTAATGCATTTATATGAATATGCATTCATATTCAACATAAATCAAATTATAATATATAATTTTTGTTTTATACATTATAATTTGGTTTTATTTTTAGTCAATATGAAATTTCTAATACATCTCTCGTGTTGAAGATATCATGCAATCATGTTGAGGACATCAAGAATGAAAATCAAATGGGTCTAATAACGAATAACACAATAGACCAAAATCTTAATCAGGTAGACCTTTATGATTCTGATTCCATATTAAGACAGTGAGTTTTAGCTTAACTAATCTTAATTACGCTGACTGTTTAAGGTAAGATTTGTCCCACTTATGTACTATAATTTGATCTTATATTTAGTCGATGTAGAATCTCAAACAAGATTTGAATTTTTTACCTTAAAAATAATACTTGTTGAGTTTTGGCGTGGAGCAACTACATTTTTCAAAATAAGGTCAATTATCCTTGAATGATCTTTTGATGATGAAGTTAATGTAGGTTTAAGTTTTGCCGTGAAGATTTTTAGTATAATAGTTATAATGCCCGAGTTTTTCATTTGAGGCAATGTAGAATTATGCTATTGTTCCTTTTTACTTCAATTATGAATGTTTGATTTCCACGTTCAATAACACAACTGTGTTGGTATCGGACAATTGTACATGAAAGTGATACAACTTATTGTGATTTATCTTTCCAACTTTGTTTCCTTATTTACTTTCATTTAGAATTAGTTGTTGGTCATGTATTTTTTATTGTATTTCTATGTGATGTATTGTGCCTAATAACATAAGCATAGAGTGCAAATCTGTTTTAAATCAAAGTCTCAGACCAAGTCCTCTAATTTTCATTTTTAGTAGTATAATAGGTTAAGTTTATGGAAACGAATAATGAAAATAGGTTAAATTGATGGTAGTAGGAAATAATAAAAATTGATTAGAGAAACAATATATTATTGATTGTATTTTGCAATGAATAGTGTTATGTGTTGAGGCAAATAATGTTGTTTTGTGTTAAAAAAAGTGAAATTATGAACTTTAAGTTATAGGTAATTAGTTTGGAGTAGTTTAAAATTATTAGCATTGTTGAAATATTGGTTAAATGAATTTTTCTTGCATGATAAAATTGCTTTTCCAACGCCATGTGGGTATTTATTTAACAATACGATGTGAACAAATGTTATATTGAGTTTGAATAATTCAATTAAGTTGAAATGAGTCATATAACTATTGAACAAGTTATAAGTACATCTTATCATCTTGAATTTGTCTAGAATATTGAACATGTTAGAAATTGATGAATGATTAAATTAATTCCTTTTTTATATTTGAATATGGTGAGGAGTTATTTAAGAAAGTTTATTGAAAATTTCCACTGAATATTAAGATAACAAATTATCTAGATGTGAGGGTCACTTTAGAAGACTCTATATAATGAGAAAAATGAAATTCATTCAAGAAAACAAAAACAAAATGATGATCATAGCAAGAAACCGAAATGAAAATAAGGAAAAGTAATGTAGAAAACCAAATAGACAAGAAATGAAATTGTGAGTGAAACACGTCACTTCAAAGAGAGACCAAAGCCGTGAATCCTAGGAGCCACTTGAGTTTAACTCAAGATAAGACTTATAAGTTTCACTTCCAAGGGATGATACTCTCACAAAGGTTGAACAAGTGTGTATATTACTCCAAAATGATCAACCACCTTACATGTAGTAGAGCACCCTTTATATAGGAAGGTTTAGGGGTCTTTTAGTAAAAACACATAAGTTAGGAAACCCTACATTCTAAAAGGTAAGTTAAAATGTGCAACAAATGACCTCTTAAAGTGGATTCGTGCTTAAGACATGTCACCTATTCTAGACGCTCCAAGGTGGATTCTTGGTCAAGTCATGTGGTCCTTGATTCTATAAGTTTTTATAAGGTTTTGCCTGCTATCTCTCTTCCACGTGGGCTCTAGAAGGTTTTGTTTGTTCTTTCTCTTCCACATGGGCTACACATCTTTTATGCTCTCCAATAATGTTGCGTCACCTCTCTATGCCTTCGTAAGTATAATTAACCTACAAAAACAAGTAAACATGGATGAGTATGTTGATATAAGTCAAGCCAACTTTAGCCAACAAGTAAATCCTAGTCAAAAATCAACAAGTCAAGTGGTCAACTAAGTCAACTTAGGAAATTTCAAATATAATGAAAGAAAACAATCAAAGAGATTAAAGAACTTCCTTTCTCTTCAACATATGTCATGGATTATCATCTTTGATAAAAGTCAAGCCTTCATTATAAATAATGGTGATTTTATAAACATTTTTCTGTTATGTTGCATAAATGTGCTATTTGATACTTTTATTTAAGAGATTATAGCTGTTTAAGTGAAATTAAGATTAAGAATCGAGTGAAAATGAATTAAGTTAAATATTTAAATTTTTGCTCACGTAAAACAATGGAAATTGATTACCGAAAAAATATATTATTCATATAACATGAAACACCGAAAGTAATATCTCACACCAAAATTAATATGTTTTTTATATAAATTAAGTTTTAATGAAAATAATTTTAACAATGAATACATCATAAATTTAACATATTAAACTTCTCGTGATTACATTTATTTTAAATTACAAAATAGTTACCCTATTTTTAATTTCCTTAATATTTACAAAAATTTGTAAATAGCACCTTGAAAAGAAAAGTTGTTTCCTCAAAATAATTAAAAATAAGTGACGATTTTGTAATTGAAAAAAGTATAATAAAAATTATTAGATTTTTAACTTTTATACAATTACCTGAATAGTTTTGTAGTCCCTGTTCTATCATTTTTTTTTCAATCTTTTTAATTTTGGTTGTTATAATTTTTATTTTATAATATTTCCATTTGATTAGATGGTTAATCTAATAGGAGTAGGGATGGCAACGGGGCGGGGCGGGTACGGGTATCATGATCTCATCCCCATCCCCATAATAAAAATTCATCCCCATCCCCATCCCCAAACCCAACGGGTATACAACTTTTGACCCATCCCCATCCCCACCGGGTAACGGGTATTTTCTTATACCCATACCCATACCTATTTTTTTATTGTTCCATATATTAATTAAATATTTTTTATAAAAAAAATTTAAAAATCACACCAACGTAATCATGATACTATCAAAATATTCAATATTAAAATAACATACTCTTTTTGATTTTCATGATGTCAAATATTAAGAAAAATAT
>Ga0214543_1004145_pt1 | contig 27670 bp, 9 predicted proteins | sample CNSS2metaG_FD_160094 | JGI IMG/M metagenome (GOLD analysis project Ga0214543, IMG submission 160094) | Root nodule microbial communities from cowpea collected in UCLA plant growth center, Los Angeles, California, USA - CNSS2 | ecosystem: Host-associated > Plants > Roots > Nodule | place: USA... | reverse complement strand
TATATATATATATATATATATATATATATATATATATATATATTATCTTACATATCAGTTTTAAAAGATTAATTGACTTAAAAGTATACTTCTTTACAAAAATCTAGGAACATTTGTAAAATTTGATTGGTGCTCCTTGAGAGTGTGCCACATGATATATTATAAGATTTTATGAAAGTGAGGTCGTAGTCATGGTTATATCAAGTAATCTTGATTCTATTTGTGCATGATTCTGTATCTCTTCTACTCGTCTTAACATATTTTTGCTTATAAAATAACTCTTAAGAAGAAAAAAATAACCTAGAAAATTCAATATTAAATAAATAAATAAAATATAAATGCTAAAGTTCATATATACATCAAACTCTATTCACCGATCTACCTAAATATTGGTAAACAAAAATCTGTTTAAATATATTCCCATCCCTAATTTGAGAGCGCATATTTTAAAGCAGAAACAATCTATATATATATATATATATACTCTTTGATTGGACGTATATAGTTTCTGCACAAGCCTTAACCTATTCGAAAGAAAAAAATTACGTGAACAATTTGAAAATAATGATGGATGAATTTTTACAATAACTTATATAAAGTCTGTCTTTTAAATAAAAGCTTTATTTCTTTTAATAGGCAAACAAAAACAATTTCTCCTATATAATAGAAGAACAAGTAAGACAAACGTACAAATCAATTAATTAAAGTTATATAACAACGTACGCAACTCTTTCTGATTTCTAATTGCTATAGTTATATAAGAATGAATGAATAAAACTATTAAATAATTTTTACCAGCAAATACTTAATGTATTACAACTCTTTTAGCCTTTTCTTAGTTTCAAATTTCATTTGACGAAATATATAATAATAATTAGAGTAGTTTTACGTTTTATATTTGATAAAAATTGAAACAATTTTTTTTCCAATAAAAGAAAAAAAGTCACAGAAACATTGGTTTCTCAAAAACAAAATCCTGTTTGTAAATAGAGGATTAGACTTGTACTGCATCATACTTATATTATTGCATATTAAAATTGTCTTTATTTCTAAATGATGTTTAAATGATGTAAGATAAGTTTTTTAAGAACTAACTTATAAAATAAAATTTGTACACCATTTATATGTTATAAAATTGCTTTATTTCTTTTTTAACAACTTATAAAACATTGGCGTAGCAGAAGTGGATGAATCCAACCGCTAACAACGTTGCGTGACGTAGAAAACTAAGATGCTGTGTATTTTGCTGTGGCAATGCATGTTTGCAGCATTTTTGTTACACTGTTTCGTTGGTATGCGTATATACGAAAAATGATTGAATCCATTGGGTTGGTATAATGTGTGTGGTAAAGACAGAGGAGCAATTCGTCGGTGCCTAATAACCTTGATACACCACTGCATACGCATGTGACTGTGTTTGGAATCATGACTTGCATCGACCACTAAATTTTCAATCGTGAAAACACAATGCTAAATGAATAATTATTGCTTTTGCTGTGTCTTTCTGGGATGAATAAATTGATTTGTCATATTCCCTCTTAATGATATAAAATATCGTGAAAATAATTGAATACTAACCCTAGACAACAAGGTGCCCATGGTTACCAACATTGTTTGTGGTTCATGTACGTGGTTTTGTCCAAGATATCGTAACCTAATAAAACTGTGTTGTCATGTTTAAAACAGCTGAATCTTTTGGAAAACACACAAGTCTCGTGTTGGTAAGTTAGAAACAAATAAAGAGGTTATTATAATCTTGATAATTAATTAAAGCACCATTAATTTCTTTCTAAATCAAAGTTCACCAAACAAACACAAGACCCTTTTTTCATGTTGAAACCTAAGAGGTTAAAAATATGAGTAGGATATGAAATAATGTTTGTGTGCGTGTGCGTAGAAGGCGAAACAAAAGAATAGAAAATGATGGTTATAAATGGACCACAAATATTGATAGAAAGGCATCACATGAAGGGGACTTTAGTCCAACCTAACCATGAAAAGCTTCTCATGCTTCATTTAGCAATCACAAAGAGGATGATACGCCTTTAAAATCAATTAATGACCATACTTTAACAGGTAGGTATCCATATACCACAATTCAGCTTTATCAAATATTATTAAAATTATTAAAGATTTCTACACTAAGTATATACAAACCTAAACATCATCTCATCCTTTGCCTGAATAAATATTATTTTAAATTTACAACTTTATTAGGTTTTTTTATTAGTAATAAATGAGACGTTAAAGATATCTCAACTCTCAACTTGTGTGCTACAAAATGTCAATATAAAAAAAACACACACACACACACACAAAAAAAAAACAAAGCCAACCATGCATAGCAAAATGTATATTATGATGTAACTTTATATTTTTAAAGACCTAAAATATTACATAATATTAGCCAATTTATACGGTATTATTTTATTCAATACAAGAAAATGTCTCATTAACAATCATTTTTAATGACAAAAATTTGTTAGTCATTATAGTGACTAATTTATATATCAATTTACAAAATAAAAAATTATTTGTATACTAAAATAGTCACTATTATAAAAATAATATTATAATTGGTTGTTAAATTGTCACTAATTAATTAAAGAATGATTTAGAAACCAATTTGGAAATTGGTAACAAAAATCTTGATAGTTAATGTTTTGTGACCAATTTTCTTTCATAGTTAAAATTTTGGCAGCTAAATTTTAGAACAATTATAATTTTTTATTTATAGTAGTAAATATTTTAATAATCAATAACTTTTTTATTTTGTAAATTGGTATCTAAATTTGTCAGTGTAGTGACTAACACCTTTTGATCAAAATTAATTGTTAATAAAATATTTTTCTTATAGTGACTATAGATTTATATTACACATTTATAAATTGTTTCACCCTGATGTCTCTACATACAAAAGATAATAATATGAAATAGATCGCACATTCTATGAACAACATGTAGCGGTAGTTTTGCCCAACAAAAGTCACTGGTCGAAAAATCTACTTTCCATTATCACTTTCAAAAATAACTTTCAAAAATAGTTTTCAAAAAATAGTTTCTTGATCACTATAACTTACTTTTTTTCACACCCAAAAAGTTGTCTTTAGGATATATTCTTTTCATATCATGAGTATCTACTTCTCAAATATTACAAAAGCATTATAAAATCAATTAGAAAATCATCATGCACAAAGCATAAAAAGCTAGCTAATATTAAATACCATTTGAAGGTGAGTTATCTCTGGAGTTGCATTTCTACTTCGATCCAAAAGCACATCTTAGAACCTTGTTCATTCATGTTCCACCTATATATAGTAGTTCTTCATGTATGTAATAAAAAGAACTACAAATTAATTAGGGTAGGGGAGGTATCGCACATGCATCTTTAACTCAATGCTCATGGCGTATAAATGCATTAATAATTTAAGTGGCCCTAACTATTTATTATACAGCTAGCACAACCAACTTGAACCTACAATCATTCGGGGATTCTCTCGTATCTTACCACAACAAAATTTGCTTATATCATTAAGAAACAAATGCAGTATCAAACTTATTGATTACTTCAATTTTTCGTCTTCTTCTTTTTTAATTATAGGTACAATACTAGCAACTGCTCTTTCAGTCACGGGCTTAATCTAACTTTATATGATTTGAATAATAATCTAATATATTATTTGGCATAAGATTTTACATCTTTGACGGTCATTTCGTTAAGTATTAATCAATTAACTAGTTGTTACGCTGCTACATTCCTTTTGAGTAAAATCAATATTTTTGGTTATAAAAAAAAATAAAAATTGCTAGTTCCTAAGATAAATAGGTCTTACCCGAATATTTAGAGTCATCCAATGAGTTCTTGAGAAATGATAAAATCTCCTTGCTGAGTTGTAGATTTTGTTTTTTTTTTCCTTTTTGTGTGGGTATGAGAATTTATGATGATATCTAATTACCCAATAGGTTCATTTACACAATATTTTTTAATGTTCAAGTCAATAAATATATTATATGAGAGTGAGGAAAAAAATGTGATACTACTTTTGATAGAAATGAGTATTTATAGGTTTTTAGACCTTCATAAATAGGATTGAGAAAAAATAAGAAAAATAGTTTATTTTTTTTTGTATCACTCATTGCGCTCTACTAAAATGAGTAAGTTGTTAAGTGGTTGAGCTATTAAACATTGGATCCGTTTTGATTATTTAAGATATAATTAGATAAAACTACTACTTTGAGAAGTTTATAAATAAGTTGGTAACAAGTTTCGGAAGTTTGAAAGTCAATAATTTACTTAGTAGGTGAATATTTTATTTTCCTCCTTTTTCAGAATGAAAGATTTTTTGTGACTTAGTATTTATTCAAGACATCCTTTTGTGATTGAATTGTTGAGGATCCTAAGTTACCGAGGGTTGAACATTTAGCAATCGAGTTGTAGTTGTAGTACGCATATTTGTAGCAACTTTGCTTTCTATTTCAATGTCCTTAAATATTAGGAGTGGTTATGGATTGAATTTTTAATGATCTCATCCTTATCCATTTTAGATTTAAATAATTGGATCAAATTTTCGATTCAAATCCATTTTTTTTTAGCAAAATTAGTTTAAATTTTTTTAAAATCCAGATCCAAATAATATTTACATCAAAATTTAAATCTAGTTTAAATATTTGCATCAAGTTCAAAATTCAAAATCTACTTTTTATAAAATAAATTTAAATTAAATTTTTTAAAACTTGTGTCTTTAAGATCGATACTCAACCCACAAGACTAGGGCCAAAAAAGGTCACAAGGCAAAAAAGCCCCTCGTTAAAGAAGCTCATAGGGCCAAAAACCACACAAAAGCCTTGTGGATCAAGGCCTGTCAATGAACTTTTCTCTTAAACATGAAAAATATATTATTTTTTAAAATATATTATTAAACGTTCATTGTCGGCTCTGGGTTGACAAGTCTAGGACCCATCCAGGTCGTCAAGCCGAGCCAAACCGACTTGTCTAAGTCGTCGGGACAGCCTAGTTTATCTGACTCGTCATGCCGGCCTGACACAGTCAAGTCGTCGTGTCTGCCCAACCTCACACGGTCGGGACGTTGGGACTACCTGACCTATCTGGCCCGTCAAGGTCGTCCGACATGCCCAGTCCGTACTGGTCGTTTGGCACGGCCTGTCTGAGTCGTCGGGCCGACTCACCTTGTATGGATCGTTGGGCCCACTCTACCCATCAAGGTCGTCAGGCCTGTCCAGTCCTTATAGGTCGTTGGGCATGACCTGTCCGAGTCGTCGGGTTGACCTATTCCATCTAGGTCTTGGAGCCCACCTGGCCTGTTTGGGTCATTGAGCCCGCTCGACTTTTTCGGGTTGTCGGGCCCAACCGACTCATCCGATTCGTCGGGTCCGTCTAGCCCGTTTGTGTCTTTGGGCCCACCCAACCCGTTCAATTTGTCAGGCCCGATGACTCGTCCGGGTCATCGGGTCCCCCCAACCTGTTCTAATCGTTCGGCTCACTCGACTCTTCAGGGTCGTCAGGCCTGTCCGGTTCGTATACGTCATTGAGCAAGGCTCGTTCGAGTCTGGATTTAGCCCAATCTATCTCAACCTTTACCCTAACCTAACTAAAAATTTAAATTGAAAATTTGGATTGAATTTTTTGGATTATCCATATTGAAAAATCTTTATTTAGAGAATGGATATCCAATCCATAAAATATAAAAAATGTAGATTAGATTGAAATCCATATCCTTTAAAATGGATTTTAAATGGATTAAATTTTTAATAAAATAAATTTTAAATAGATTGGATCGGAACAAAAGTGGATCGAATCAAGAAAATTAAATTTTTTGCCCACCACTATTAAATATAGAGTTTCTCGTTAATTATAAATCTCTTACAAAAATATGTTTGATGCTTGTATTTATGAATAATCATCTGGAGGAATGTTTTATTAATTCTCTTTAATTTCAAAAATCTTAAAACATCATATCTCTTAGGCAATTGATGTTACATATCTCTAAATATCATGTTGTCGAAGTATGTGACAATGGTGAAAGACACATGGATATGCCCTAAACAAATTAAATGTCTCTATTTAAATTCATTTTATTTCTCATTTCATACATTCATTTGAAATCTTACTCATAAAAGAACACACAAGAGACTATTCATGTTGCGTCTCATTTGATACATTCATTTGAATTCTTACTCGAGTGATTGGAAAAATAATGAGATCCTAGTGTATTTACACATGTCCAATGGGAATCAAGAACTTACAATTATTTAGTTATGGATTATGTTAGTTTCTGAATCATTCTTTATTTTTAATTATTGTATGTATTTACTTTAAATTAAGCTTTTGTATTTAGGTATATATTTGATATTAATGAGAATGCGGGAAAAATTATATTTTCAAGGACCCCAACTCATTCATACCGTGACCAATAAAATGGGTAACACCCATACACATCACTAGTTGTTTGGGACAAGGGAAACAGATATATTTTGTCTCTTATATGTAGGAGTAAATGTAGTTTGCTGTATTATAATTATAATCTATCAATTTTAGGTTTAACAATTATTATATTTTAAATTCATGAATCATTGGCATCTACGGGATGGATTTACTCATTGCACAAGCTTCCCCAAGCCTTTAAAACAAGTAATAGATTGGTAAAACCTCAATCTTATGATATAAGTGTATCCTAACTAATGTCTTTTTTTCATAGTGCATTCACTCGACATAATGTGGTTAGAGACAAACCAAGTGTGAGTAAAAAGAAAAAGTTTGCATTGATGTTGTTCAAGGTTAACTATTTTGGTCCAATTATAATTGTTTTTTTTTTCTTTCTCAATTATTTATAATTATGTTGATATATTTGTAGTGTAATAAACAAACCTACTCATGTGAGTGTGGTTATTATTGTTGTATATGTTGACGAAAATCATGAACAAAATAGAGTTTTTGAGGTGTGTAGATTCACTGTCCTTAAAGACTTATCAGTGATGTGTTGTGCAAGTACTCACAATTTAATAAAAAGACATAGAAAAGAGAAAGACAATGAGAGAAGGAGATAGAAGAATGGAAGCATGAAGTGTGTTTTTGAGAGGAGTATTGGAGACCTATTTATAGGTGTAGGATGGGTTCAAAAACCCATGATCTGTAGCTGAAATCTAGTGGGAAAACCAACTTCCCATGGCTTGAGGAGGAAGTATTGCTCAACTTCCTTGGGTGAGCGTCGCCAGAAAATGCAGAGCATATCGTGGAGCTCTACGTGCATTTGGTGCGACTCTTCTATTCCAACCACAAGGGTCACCTTTTACAACCTTTTGCAATAATCTTTTGTATAACAATTGTATTATGCAATGCAACGGATGTTCATGTTGGTATTCAAAGAGGTTGGAAATAGGTCATAGTTTACCTCATTCAAAGTACTTCACTTTTTGTCTTTTTATGTGCCCATTGAAATTATTGTCTTTTGTCTAGTATATCAACAATCTTCGACTATTGGTTTCAACTTCATGTAAGGAAAGTTGGTGCCGAATATATAATTAAAATGTACAATAATTTTTATAATTAGCTTATTTTGTAACCAATATATATAGAATATTTTGTAGTTTAAAGTATTTAATATAGAAATATTATCTATTTTGTTCAGGATTTTGACTGTATTTAGATATATTTTGTGCAACTGTTTCTGTCTAGGTTTCGAAATTATGTAGACAGAAACAAAATAAATTTTTTTTTTTAAAAAAACTAAGCTATAAGCTACAATTGTACTTAAAATTGTACCCTATACTTGTACTCTTTTAAATGATTTTATCTTAGAGCTTTAAAGCTACTAATATGTAACCAATCGTGGCCTATTTCCTTTGTTTTTTATTTTTAAATATTTTTTATTGTTTTTATAGGCTACGATTTTATCCAAAATCATAGTCTCTGTACTTGTATTTTTTTTCATAATTTTTTTTATCCTTAAACTTTCAGGCTATGATTAGCTCTTCAATACCTATACCTTTTTTAAAATGAATTTTATAAAGGTTTCTTAAAACTAGTTTTTCTTTTTTAAAATAAAAGTAAGAAAAATATGTAATTTAAATTTGTATCATATGAAATAATAGAGTAAGTTAGTACTTGAAAATGTAAAGATGAATTAGAAAACATAAAAAATATTTAAATATATGTATCAATAATCATAATCATTTTCATATACATATTTTAATGTTAAAAATAGACTACAAATTATAATAAAGGAACGACCTATTTGTATTATGAAAAAAATCCATATATAAACAATGGTAAATTTAACACTTCTTCGTGACATGTATTATCACACAAATAATATAAATTTACCCTGTAAATGAGTATCTCAATTACAAACCCAAAACTATAATATTTAATTGATAAATGTTTATAGAGTTTTATTTGATTTTATTCGCATGAGATACATACTTTCATATATAAAATTATGGATTTATAAAAATCTCATGTAATTTATTATCAATAATTTATATATTTCATTCCTAAAGTTTACTCCTTCAACACATAGTTGTTTTTCATGATCATGTGGGCTTTGACTAGTCCAATCGAGTAGACACAGAAGATGGACAATCCTGACAAAGAAAAATATAAAGAACCCTAATTCTTATTCGAGTTAATTGGGACAAAAAGAAGCATTATAAAGAAGTCTAACAAAAAATAAAGAAAAGAAAAGAACTAATTAATGAAGAAAAAGAAAAACTAAAAGCTGGTGCCATAATAATTAAGATAAGTGGCAGACCCTAACAGTAGAAAAAAGGTCCAAGAGGGACCATCACGCATACTTCTCAATGCCCCATCTGGATAACTTTTAATATACCAAAAAAATCTTTTTTTTTTCATATATGAAAATTATGTTTCCCGAACTTATGATTTTTATTTTTCCTATTTAATTAAGTTCCCCTTTTCACACGTTTTGATTATAAACCTTTTTCATATTTATTCGAAAACAGAAGATTATAAGAAAAAGAGAAGCATGGGGTTCAAAATGAGGAAAAGCAACAGAAAGAAGCAGAGAAAATGAGAGTGAATTAACACAAACTCATCTTCAATGATCTTATCCATTCCCATATCCAAACACACCGTAATTGTCTCCACGTCTCCAACATAACAGTGATTTGCAAAAGCAAAGAGAGCAACAAAAACCTAACTCTATAACCACGTCTACGTTGTTGTCTCACGCAATCACAGAAACCTAGCTGGATTCAAAACTCAACAAAAGTTGTTTATTCCGATGATATCAATATGCATTTAAAGCGATTCCTTTATAACATAAATAATAATTCATTTATGTAACCATCGATAAATAATGAATAGCTGTTCTTTTGCAACTTTGTCAAACTAATTCTCCTGGAGATACAGCAAACAATAGCTGTTCATTCACGAACTTGAATACGATTATCATTAATTTCACTAATTTTATATATTAAATCTAAAGAAAAATGCTAGATAGTAGGAGACAGAGTTAGGCTTAAATCTGTTACGCCATTATCTCAGCAATGATTTGTGCAAAATGCTTTTTATTTTTTATTTTATTTTTTACTTTAATTTGTTTATCAAACAATGAAATGCAAACAATCCCTAACAAATTCTTCGAGTTATTTAACAATACTCTAAAACTAAACCTAATTTATTTGGAGTAATAAGAGATCAAGACTTCTGATTAGAATCAATATATAGTCTGATGCGTTTCAAATTTGATCTATTTAATGCAATAGAGGTCAGTTTATAAAAAAAAAGCTTTTCATTTTCATAGTTTGACATATTTATTTATTTAGAGACTATAATATATATATATATATATATATTTTGGACATTAAGAAAATAATATATTCAAGTAGAAGCACATCTACAAAATAAGAGCATAAAAATAAATAAAAGGACACACAAAATTTAAAGTGATTCAGTACCTCTACATCCACAAATACTCAACAAAAACCATTATCATTCAAAGTGTAATTTTTTAACGATGAAAAAAAATATTATTAATATTTATTATTTCAATAAAATAAATATTATAATATAATTGATTTGAAAAATTAATTATTTTCTTTATTAATGCAAAAAATAATTAAACATTTGTAATACTAATATTTATTATTTGAATAAAACAAATATTATAATATAATTGTTTTCAAAAATTAGTTATTTGAAGTTCTTTTTCTTTATTAAAGCAAAGAAAAACTTAAACATTTGTAATCAGGAATTTGGAATCAGATACAACGAAAATGGAATCGGAAAATGCACCACAGCTTTTTTTTTTCATGAATTTGGAATGAGATACAACAAAAGTGGAACCGGATAAATGCACCAAAGCTTTTGAAGTTGGAATTAGATCCAAATAAAATGTATCCAACTCCGTTAACTTCTTTAAAAACACATTTAGTTCGGTAAACTAGTTCGACTTCTGCTTTGCTATTATCGACATATTGATAAAATGATAAAGGTCACTCTCAAATCTCTTCAAAATAGGGAGATGCAAAATGTTGAGGTATCTCGTAAATCAACGCTTTTTATTTCTTTGCATTCAACAAAAATAAATAAATCTCTACGATCAGGGACGGAAGAATGTAATGATAGGGGAGCCACAACTCCCCCAACCACTTTTTTTTTTACTTTATTTTCTATATATTTAAAAAATAATATTTATAAATTATTGCTTTATTTATATTAATTGATTTTTATTTTATTTTATTTTCTATATATTTTAAAAAAATATTTATATATTACTACTTTATTTAAATATTATTATTTTATTTATATATTATTACTTTATTTATATATTATTACTTTATTTATATATTATTACCTTATTTATATTAATTTAGTTTGGAAAATCTTTTTTAAAATTGAAAAATCATAGTTTTTCTCTATTATAATTTTTTATACTTTTTTATTTGGTTTCTCTCTTCCGTGCCTCCATCTCTCTTTCTCTCGTTTTATTTTCATCTCAAATTTCACCATCAATTCCTTATTATTTTAAAAATCAAATTGCGCTACGGCAAAATTGAAGAGTTAAAGAACATTTTGGACCGAACAATTTCTTCTTTTGAGTAAGTTCATCTTTTTTTTGAAGCAATATGTTTTCCTCTTGTATGTGGCTTTTCTACGCTCTAGGCATATTTCTATCCGTTAGAGATCATAAAATCATGCTTTAATTGTTGATCAAACTCTTCTTTGTGTAGATAGAGCTATTTTAGGCTTTGAAGTTGTGTAAAGGAAGAACAAGATTAGGAATCTACTTTAAGGTAAGGGAAGCTAATCATTTAGAAGTTATTAGTTTTCTTAAAATATTGAGTCTTGCTTTTAAGATCTAATTTGGGGTATTCATAATTTTATCTTTTTGTAAATAGGTGAGAGGTGACAAATTTATATTAGAAAAATTATGATAAAGAGTAAAAGAATTGATGATTTTTTCAAGAGGAAGGCTTGTGATGAAGATGAAAAAGATGCATCTACGTCATCTAAAATTGAGAAACTTCATGAGAATCCAAATATTGAAGAAAACGAAAAACGACTCTCTAAGGTTCCTAAAGTTACATATAATGAATTTGAAAATACTTTAGAACGTGATTCGGGGAAGCGTCTTCAAATTTGACAATACCTACCAAATCAAATTGATGAGGTACGAAGAGTTTATCTAAAATGGGGTCCATATCAAATGCATCTAGAAAATTATCCGTTGTCTGGTAAAGATGATCATCCAAGAAGATTTCAGTACACATGGTTTAGCTTATTTCCTTCATGGTTAGAGTATTCGCCAATAAAAGATGTTGCATATTGCTTACCGTGCTATCTTTTTAGTAAAAAACCAAGCAGACGACCTGACTCAAATGTTTTCATTGTTACAGGTAATTGAGTTTATTTTCATTGAATTATAATTGGCAATAAGTTGATTATCATCAACATGTTTTAACTTTTTGAATGTTATTTTATAGGTTTTAAAAGTTGGAGGAAAGTTAATAATGGAAAAAATTGTGCTTTCCTTAAACACATTGGGAAGAATCCTTGTTCACCACACAATATTGCAGTGTTTGCTTGTCAAGACTTGTTAAATCAAAATTTTCACATTAGGAATGTTTTGGAAGTGCAAAGCTCAGATCAAATTATGAAGAATCGGTTATGTCTCAAGACTTCAATTGACACGATTCATTTTTTATCACTTCAAGCTTCTGCTTTTAGAGGTCATGATGAAAGTACTGAATCGAGGAACCAAGCTAATTTTCTTGAGATGATAAAATTCATAGCATCATACAATGACGAAGTTGCAAAAGTTGTGTTGGAAAATGCTCCATTCAATTCCAAATATACTTCACCTAATATTCAAAAGGAGTTATTGAATATTTTTTCTAGTAAAGTGAAAAAACATATTCGTGAGGAAATTGCAGATTCCAAGTTTTGTATAATTGCGATGAAGCTCGTGATGAATGAAAAAAAGAGCAAATGGTTCTTGTTTTGAGATTCTTTGATAAAAATGGTTTTATTCAAGAGCGATTTTTTGATATTGTGCATGTTAAAGACACTGCAACAATAACTTTGAAGAATGAATTGTGTGTTGTACTATCTCGACATAATCTTAATGTTTCTAATATCCGTGGTCAAGGGTATGATGGTGCTAGCAATATGAGAGGAGAATGGAATGGATTACAAGCATTATTTTTGACTGATTGTCCTTATGCATATTATGTTCATTGTTTTGCTCATCGGTTACAACTTGCCTTGGTTGCTGCATCAAGAGAAGTTATTCCAATTCACCAATTCTTTTCAAAATTGACTTTTATTGTCAAAATTGTTTGCTCTTCTAGTAAATGTCATGATGAGTTACAAGCTATCAAGTTAGATGAAATTGCATATTTGTTAGAAATTGATGAGCTTGAAAAGGGTAAGGGACAAATCAAATTGGTAGTTTAAAACAAGCTGGGGATACCCGTTGGAGCTCCCATTTCCCTTCTATTTGTAGCTTGATCAATATGTATGATGCAACTTGTTTAGTTCTAGAAAAAAATATTATTGATGGATCTACTTATTCACAATGTGGTGATGCTGATAATGCTTACAAAAGCTTGACCTCATTTGAGTTTATACTGATCTTGCATTTGATGAGAGAAATTATGGGGATAACAAATGTTCTTTGTCAAGCATTACAACAACAATCTCATGATATAGTTAATGTTATGCGTCTAGTTTGTTTTACAAAAGGACTTATTCAAAACTTGAGAGAAAATGGTTGGGATAAGTTATTAAAAAATGTGACTTCTTTTTGTGAAAAACATGACATTGAGGTGCCTAATTTTTGGGCTTCTTATGTACAAGGCAAGGACGCTCTTGTCACCAAAAAGATCATATTACAGTGGAGCATTCTTTCAAAGTTGAAATATTCTTTGTTACCATTAATAAGCAATTACAAGAGTTAAATGGTAGATTTAATGACCAAGCAATGGAGTTATTAATTCTAAGCTCTGCTTTGGATCCTAAGGATACTTATAAAGCTTTTAATATTGATAAAATTTGCACTCTTGTGGACAAATATTATCTCATGAATTTCAATGAGCAAGAGAAGATTAATTTGAATTTTCAACTTCAACATTTCATTATTGATGCTCGTCAAGATTCAAATTTGAAGAATTTATCAACAATGCAAGAGTTATGTACATGTTTGGCAACAAAAAAAAAGTCTGAAGTTTACTACTTGATAGACAGATTACTTCGTCTTATCATGACTCTTCCAGTTTCTACATCTTCCAGTTTCTACAGCTACAACTGAAAGATCTTTTTCTGCAATGAAAATAATCAAGAAGTTGAGAAATAAGATGGAGGATGAATTTTTAGCTAGCACTATGATAATCTATATTGAACGGGATATTGCAACTAGCTTCAGCTTTGATTCAATTATTGAAGATTTTAAGTCATTGAAAGAGCGTAGAGGAACACTCTGACTAAATGTAACTTTTGTTTTTTTATATTATTATTGATGATAAACTTTATGTTAGTCTTTCATATATATTATTGTTATATTGTTTTGATTCTATTTTCATGAGTGCTTATTTTGAATAAAAAAATGATGTAAAGAAATTAATTTTTTTAATTAAAAAAATTATTATTTTTTAATTAAAAATAATAATTTATATATAACAAATATAATTTGACCCTAAAATGTTTGATCAAGTTCTGCTATTGTCTACAATCATCACTTTCTACCACCTTCCAATTGTAATTCATCTCAAAATAACAATCCTTATAGTTACGCAAAAGTTTAGTATGATATTACTTACTTTCACCAGATACTGTAATAGAAAAATCAATATTAGTTTATTGGGTTCTTTCTGTTTTGTTGATTCTTTGAATCTTTGCTTGAGAAAGTACAATATTGGTAGGGCATAGTTTTCTAATTTGATTAAGTATATAATTAACAGGAGCCACAATTTTGTCTCATTTTATATTAACACAGACCCTATTTACAACGGATCATGCCCTATTTGATACAACCACATCAATTTATATATCATGAACTCATATATTCTGATTACTTATTCTATACTTTATTACATGGAATAAAATAATTATAAAATGAAATAATAAAATTATAATAATGGATGATACATGAATTGATGATTGCATTTTACAATTTATTTTATTCTGAAATATAACTTTCTTAAAAGTTATCAATTAAAATATATTTAAAAATTTACATAGCAAAGTCTTTCCTATTAAAGCAGCTTGACGAAATAAAGATTACGAGAGTTTTGTTGTCTTAAATAAGTACAAATAACTAACTTGGAATAATCAATCAATAATTTCAATTTATAATTTATTAATAACTTTTAAACTTAATCAAGCTTTTTTAAGATATAAATAATCCAAATCAAGTTAAACTCATAAAGCTTTTAGATTTGATTTGTAAAGAGAATTGAAGACTGAAGTCGCACTTTCTTATTTAATCAAGCTTAATTTAATTAAAAGTTTGAGTTTCACTTATTCTTCCATGGAATTTTCGTAAATTATTTTTTAAATTTACCAAATATAGCATCTTAAAATTGTTTTAAAACTAATTTTCTAATTAAAAATGCACCATTTACACACGCATATCATACTTTAAATCATGCTTTTAAGTTTTTCAGATCGTTTCAAAGATTCAAGCTTTTAATAACACATCATAATCACAACAGCAGTGGCAGATCTTGAGACAAAATTTAGGGGGTGCCAAAACAAAGGTTAAGTATGATTTTAGTCTCTGAACTTTGATGTTCAAATTGGAATTTATCACGGTTTGAAATTTTAATATATTTTAATACACAAACTTTATAAATGAATGGATGTAATCTTTTTAACTCAATTGTGTTTAATTTTTTTTAATGTATCAAACGCTTTCCTAGCAGATATTAAAGTCGGAACGTGTTAGACAGTGTAAACAATTGAAATGATAGCATGAAACACATTTAATACTTAAAAAAAATTAACATAATTAAGTTAAAAGGATTATATCAATTCATTTTTTCAATTTAAGGAAAAAATATATTAAAACTTTTGATGTGTCAAACGCATTTTCTAGCATATATTAAAGTTGAAATGTGTTAGACAATGTAAACAATTCAAATAATAGTATGAAACACATTTGACACTTTAGAAAAATTTAACGTAATTATGTTAAAAGGATTATATTCATTATTTTTTAAAATTTTGGAACAAAAATATATTAAAATTTTGAACATAGACAAATTCTAATTTTGTATTAAGACTTTGATACTAAAAACATATTGAAATCCAAGATAAATATATAAAAAGTTTGAAAATATCAAATACATAAAATACATTAAAATTAAAAATGTTATTTGTATACATAAATTTTAATATATATATATATATATATATATATATATATATATATATATATATATATATATATATTATAGAAGAAGAAAAAAATTGGAGGGGAGCCCATGGCCCCCTATCATTATTCTAAGTTCCGTTTTTGAGAGCATGTTATATACTTGAGGGAAAATATACCATATGAAAGGGACTCAACCTTGATAGAAGATTGTTAAGAATAATTTAAATGTGAGTCAAAGTTCCACATTTGGAAGAGATGACAGTTAAGTATCACATAAAAGAAAAGACTCATAAACTCATTACAATAATATTTTGGATTAAAAGTGATATCAAATGTCTTGTGTGGGATAAGACTCATCTTACCTAAAATAGTTATAAGGATAATATCTGACAAAGTAGTGAGCAAAAGCCTTAAAAGTTCTAGAACAAAGAAGAAAGAAAAAGAAAATTACAATGGAGGCAAGAAGAAAATCAGCGTGATTTAGCGCTTTTGATTATTTAAAAGAGAACTTTCGATAATAGTTCTATAGTACAATCATCACTAATTTTTTAACTTTTAACAACGGTTATCATCCAACCATCGTAAAAAACTTTATTTCATTTATAAATTTGTCACTGCAACTTGTTAATGAGTCTTTTTATACTTGTAAAATACGTTTGAATTTATTTGTTTAAATCAACAAACTTGAAATTGTAATTAGTGACAAACTTGTTAATGAGTCTTTTTATACTTGTAAAATACGTTTGAATTTATTTGTTTAACTCAACAAACTTGAAATTGTAATTAGTGACATGAAACTAAATAATTAATTAATACCTATGTTCATTTACATCTTTAACCGTAAATTAGGATTAGGATTCATTTTAAAAAGTAACTCAGTTTAGATTTAATTTTCCAAGAAGTTTTTATTATATACTAATAACTTATATTATAAATAAAATTTAATAAATTATATATATATATATATATATATATATATATATATATATATATATATATATATATATATATATTTTTTTCACAAGCCTAAGTCGAAGGTTGGAAATGGCCAATCAAATATATATTTCTTCAGAAAAAAATATATTAATAACTAAAGTAAATCGTATTTCATTTTGTGAATGATGTAACTTCAAAAATTTATAAAATAAGTCCATATTGTTTACAACAAAGCATTATATATTTGCCATTTATAGAATTATAATCTTGAATGTATATAATCATTTTTAAAAACACAAACAAACCAAGATGGCTGAAAGAAGTTAACAAATGTAAAATTGAAAAGAAGAAGATCTTTCATATGTTTTTAAACAAGTACAATTTTTTTAGTTTTCTTTCTTCTTTATAACCATATATCGTCTAATAAAAGTCTTTTTTTTTTATCGAAAAAGAGTGTGAGTCCTCTAAGGTGACGTGGAAAGACGAGATCGTTGATATGTTAATAAAATCGGAAGAAGATTCACCTACAAATTTCTTTGATGTTCAATTCAGTAAGAGCATAAGAAAATATAATAAAGAGTATATCAGATTGAGAGTAAGTACTCCTTGTAAGAATGCATTGTATTTAGGAATGACAAATAAATTCGCACCCATGGATATTGTCCGAACCCGTCCCCGTTTTGACGGAGAATCCCTGCATTAACTATGTATTGATATGGGTATGGGAAATATCTAACTTTTTCAATTGGGTATGAGGATGTGGATGAGGATGTACATATTCGCTCCATCTTTATCCCTCTACCCGCCATAATAATCGTATATATATATATATATATATATATATATATATATATATATATATACACACACACACACACACACACACACATACACACATTACACACTTTCTATATTTTATTTCTTCTAATTGTTTGACTTGTCATAAAATTTATTCGTATCTCCAAGATATTTTTGGTCTTATCACAACCTTTTATGCATTTATGTTCAAATGATGTATGTCAATTAAATATTTTTTTATGTCTCACATTTAAATATTTCTACTTTTTTAATATTTTTATTTATTGTATATTTTCTTTTAACATGAGATTGTTTAACACTTTCAATTTAAGTGTTCGATAGCATAAACCTTTCATTTACTAGGTTATATAAAAAATATCTTTTTTATTCTATTATTATTAATTTTTGTTTCATCTGAAGAACTCTTTTGTTTTCCTAAAAAAATTTTCATTATCTCTCTACCATCAACTAGGTTGATATTTGAAAAGTTTTCTAAGATCTATAAGGTATTTTTCATCTTATCATACCTTTAATTATATATTTGTTTCATTTCAAATTGTTTCTAAGACACACATTTGATCATGTTTTTTAATACACTAGTGTAGAATCGCGTTTTTACATCGTCTTATATGCCTCGGTTATTGCGGAACCGAAGCATATAAAGACGTGGTGGAATTTTTAAAATTTTTCGAACTTTTTTGCCTCGGGTCCCAATCCAACTAAAGCCTATAAGGGCTTTTATGCTTCAGTTATCACTCAATTGAGGCCTATAACGCGTTAGAGTTTCCCAAATTTTCAAAATTGCCACTGACAGTGGAGGCTTTGGCCTCAGGTGGAATAGGATCGAGGCCTATTCCACTTTATGCCTCAGTTATTAATTGAACCGAGGCTATATCCCTTATTTAGGGTCCCCAATTCGCGAACCCAACACTGTTCATCTTCGTCCCAAAATCTCAAAGTTGTTGTTCCTCTCTGCGCGAACTCCACCACACTCTATCGCACCACTGTGCCACCGTCCACCACAACCACCACTGTGCTCCGACGAACGTTGTCACTACTTCATGCCACTTTGTTGCGACGTTGTGGCTATACGTTAATGGTGTAGGAAGGTGTGTTCGTTCCAGCGAGTTCGTGTTCGTGGCGGAGAAGAATGAGGTCCTACGCAATTCAGGGGTTGTTGCCGCAATGGTCTAGTTCGTTCCAGCGCCTCACTCGTGCTTTGGGGTTTCATGTTGGTGGCAGATGACTCGTGTTCTTCTGTTCGTGGTGCAGAGGTGGTTCAGGTGCAATCTGGATCGCTCCTGCATTGAAGATGGAGGCAGCGTAGTGATCTCTCACGATTAGGGCTTCAAACGGTGGTGAGGTTCGTTGCGGTGGAGTTCGTGGTGAGGCAATGGTGGTGAGGTTCATTATGGCGAATAATGATAAGGTTCGCTGCGATGAGTCTCTAAAAATTTAGATACTCTATGGCTTCGGGTCACACCCGAGGCCAAAAGCCTTCACCTTTTGGCCTCACTACAATATGCTTTGGTTCGGGAACCGATACAGAACATAAAAAACCGTTGCTAAAAGCCCTTCCTACACTGGTGATATTTTATTTGTTATTTATTTTTATCATGTATAATATTTTGATACTTTTTATATAATTATTTTTATTTTCTAACTCGTTATCATACATATAATTTTATCACTATAATTGTATAAATAAATTTTATTTGCTATAATATAATAATTTAATGTAATTGGTATACTTTTTTTATGACCATCAATATATATTGAAGTTCTAAAGTGAAATATCTATGTTAAAATTATATTGTTTTTAGTTTAATCTTTGTTCTTTGTGTGATTTTGATCAAGTGATGTAATATAGTTTTTGTTGGTATATATAAAATAAGAGATTTAATTAGAATTTAAAAAATTAAAGTAAACAGACATTTAAAATATATTTTAATTTGAATATTTGTTTTCATTTTATATTTTTAAAAATATTTTTAAATTTTATCAACTAGTTTCATTAGTGTTTACAAAATAAATAAATGTTTTAGTTCTCATGAAACTTTATTTGGTTTTCTAATTTGAAATGTATACAATTGAAATATATACAATTATAATTTCATTTTGAATATATTATGTTGAATAAACAATTTCTTTTAATATTGAATATGTGATAATATTATGTTTCCTTATCGTAATTTTGTATTATTTCATAAAAAATAATTAATTAATATTGAAACTGTTAGAAAGTGGGTATGGGTACATGTACGAGTATATACACATTATCTGGTAGGGATAAGGATAAGACAAAAATTTGATACCAGTTGGGAAATTAGAGCTGTCAAAATGGGTAACTCGGCCCAACCTGGCTCAACCCACCACGGGTTGATGATTTAGTGAGCCAACCCAACCCGACTCACATTTTAGCGAGCCAAAAAAATTCGAATCCGGCTCGGCCCACCACGGGTTGGTGGGTTAAACGGGTTGGCTCATGGTTCACTTAATTAAAAAAAATATTATTTATTTATTTATTTTTTCAGTCAAAACTAAATTGTAATTCTAATTAAAATCTAAATAAACTTTAATACAATCCAAATACAAACCAAAATAAAAAAAAAAATACAAATTATTTATGTGTTGGATAAAAAAACAACTTAACATGATCCAAATGTAAAGCCTAACTTAATAAATAAAATTAAAAATACTTGTGTGACCCTTTTATCTACGGGTTGGTGAGCCAACCCGACTCACCACGGGATCAACCCGGATGAGCCGGGTTCTAAATGAGCTGGATCAAAAATCAACCCGTATTGAAATTTGTAAAAAAATTTCAACCCAACCCGGCCCGAACCCGTGGTGAGCCGGTTGACTCGCGGGTTCCAACCCATTTTGACACCTCTAGTTTGGATATAGGGATGATTTTTTTCTCTGAGGATGGGTGTGTGATAGCGAAACCCTTCCTTGCCCCTGCCCTGTTGCCATGCCTAATTATATTTATAGGCAAATATGGATCATTAAGGTAATTAATTAATAATCATTAATTCATAGATTATGCCTTAGTAATATCATTGATTGATAGATTATGCTCAATTTAATTTATTATTTCTATATATGTATATCAATTTTCATATTTAATGAGATTCATGGCATATTATTCTCATAATTGTATTTATTGTGGTGTAATATTTTGTAAAAATTGAATTTATTATGAGAATAATATTTAAATATTGCAAGATATTATGAGAATAATTATATTCTTTTAATAATATTTTCCAGCTTGGATGGAGTGGAAGTACACAAGCCCTCAAGCTTGGAGTACAAGGTGAGCAAACACATATTCTGGTTCACTATGCTACACTAGTGAATAATACACAAGTTATAGTTGTGGTTGAAATTTTGTGCTACCTAGATAGGTGGCGTATTGTGCTATGTCAATGGGTAGTGCACATGTTATATCTCTATCGATTTAAATTTTTTGCTACCTCGACAGGTAGTGCTCAAGTTATACCTCTATGGGTTAAAATTATATGTTACCTCAATGGATAGTGTATTGTGCTACATCGATGGGTAGTGCAAAAGTTATACCTCTATAGATTGAAAGTTTATGCTACCTCAACAGCCAGTGCACTATGCTACCTTGACTTGTAGGACATAAATTGTATTATTGTGGGTTGATATTTTGTGCTACCTAGGTTAATATTTCAAAAGTTCTACTTGGGTTCAAATTTTTTGGTACCTCAATGGGTAGTTGACAATGCTACCTTAATGGGAAGTGCACAAGTTATAGCTCTATGGGTTGAAATTTTGTACTACCTTGACAAGTAGTGCATTGTGTCATTGGGTTGTGTATAAGTTATACCTCTGTGTGTTGAAGTTCTATGCTACCTCGTCAGGTAGTCCATTGTGCTACTTATGTGGGTACCTCACAAGTTATACCTTTGTGGATTGAAATTTTGTGATACCTCGACGAGTATTGCAGTATGCTATCTTAGTAGGTAGTGCACAAGTTATACCTCTATGAATTTAAATTTGTGCTTTTTTGGTGGGTAGTTCATTGTGATGCCTCAAGGGGTAATGCACAAGTTAAACCTCTGGGTTGAAATTCGGTGCTACCTAGGCAGGTAGTGCATTGTGCTACCTCGGTGGATATTGTAAGATCCGAAAAAATTAAATAAATAAATAAATACTTATTTAATAAATGTGAGGGAGAGAATCCCTAAATTAATTAATGTGGAGGGAGAAAACGTGGAATAGTACTAGCTCAAATGGTTGAGAGTACTTGGTTATGTTGGGAGGACTTGGGTTCGAGTCTTGTGTATGCCATTATTGAGTTATTAAATTATTTAATTATTTTATGATGCACATATGAACACGTGGCGTGATGTTTAAGTATATGGATGCATAAGATATCAAGAATCATGTGATGGTATGTTGGTTGTGCATATGCTTAATAATTGGAGGGTTGTGGTTTAAATCTTGGCTAGAAGGTTTATAAGGAGTTCAATTCTTGTACTTGAACCACAATGGGAGTGCAATTGGAGGGTTGTGAGGAATAAGTATCTTTTCATGAAAAAAATATTGTTTTTCGTGTTTTCACGCAACAGGGACCGCCTGGCTAGTTTTATACTGCCAGGCGGCAGGTCCCTGACTTTTTGGCATTGGGCACCACTGATTTTTCTTATTTGTGTAGTTTTCGTAAAACTGTGTTTCCTGGTTCATTAACCGTCCGATTTAGCAGAAATTTTGACAGGTGATCCATAACATGTTGTTCTTTTCTTTAAATGATGGATTTGAATTGGAGGTCTGTAGTTAGAGATATATGTTACTCATGATTGTTGGTTTGAATTCCCTAAGAGTATGATTAATATTGGATGCTCAAGTGTTAGTATGGCCTTGATTGGTGAATGCATATATATATATATATATATATATATATGTGTGTGTGTGTGTGTGTGTGTGTTTGTGTTTGTGTGTGTGCGTGTGTGTGATTGATGAGTATGTTTTTTCAGTAGTACTTGCTAAGCCATGTTGAATATAGAAACCTATATATGTTAGCTTGAATGTATGATGTTATAAGTGCGTGAAAAAGGCCACTATGATGATATCATGATGATCGAGTGTTGCATGATCATGATGGGTTTTGGGCAAGTATGAGAATATGATGTCAAGTTAAAATATTGGTTTGGTCTGATGCATTGAGATAAATGAAGCATGATTAGGTTCTGTTGTGAGTCTCCATGAATTTGAATGTTCCTTTGGGTTAGTCACATGTTGAGAATTGGTTTATTAGTGAGCGCATGTGTATCAATATAAATGAAATTGATGCATAGGAGGTGTGAATTGCTATATTAATTTGCATTGGTACATAGAATCATGTGCTTAAGTAGTCAAAATGTTGTTGCTTTATATTTGATATGAGCATGTGTTATTCATAAGTTGAAATTGAATGCTATCAAGGATTTAAATGGTGGAGTATATATATATATATATATATATATATATATATATATATATATATACATATATTTATGTATATGATTATGTTGGAGTGTGATTCAGTCATGTTAATATGACTGGATGAGCATTTTTGGTGTCATGGATTTCATGTGGGGTGATTGGGTTCTTTGGAACATGTTCTAATGTGCCAAAAACCAGTAGTAGTGACGTTACTGGTGTTGCGCCTGACGGCACGGGGTGAGCCGCCAAGCGATATTAGGAACTAGGGAAGCCCTTGGAATGCGTGGCACTTGGCGGTGATGAGGGTTTTGCCAAGCGATAATGACCAAAACAGTGACCACTAGAACGTGTGGCACCTGGCGGCATATGGTGCCCACCAGGTAGACATGTCAAAGTGAGCTAACCCAGCTCACACTGGTTGGCTCACCACTAATCGGGTTAAAAATGAGTGAGCCCAACCTGACTCACTTAATGGAGAGCCAGAAATTTTGTAACCCGGCTCAACCCACCACAGGTTGGTGGATTAAGAACGTTGGCTCACCAACTCACATAAAAAACTATTTATTTATTTATTTAAGTATTCAAATATTGAAATAATTTTTTAAGCAACTCATGAAATGACAATCACAGTAATATATGATGAATTGTTTCCAATAAAGTGTCCATAGTCCAAGAAAACATGGCTAATATTTACACATTTTCTGCCATGCTATTCAACAAAATATAAATGAAAAAATATACATTTTTGTCATGCTAATTTAGAAAAGATTTAATTACTCGGATGGTACGCACTTTGGTAGAGGTGTGCCAATCTGGTACCCGATTTTAAAAAAGTGTCAATTACATCCCAACTTTTGAAAAAGTGTTTCAATTAGGTCCCTTTCAAATGGAGTTAACTAACGTTGTTAACAATGTGTCACGTGTCAATCTGTGGTTTTTTTTAATTTTTTTAATTTTTTGAAAAAAATGCCACGTTTCAGGTTCCTATGTGTAACACGTGGCATTATTAGTGCCACGTGGTATTGCAATGCCACGTGTCAATGTCATTATCATATGACATTGTGTTGATTTTGATTTAATCCTCATATATTCAGTTTAGTACCTACTTATATGTCTGATTCAATTTTGTCCTAATTTTTTTTAATAATGAAAATATTTTTGTAATCCATTTTTTATAAGATTAAAACTAATTAAGTATAAATATTTTTAAAAAATTAAGTACTAATATTTATATTCTTTCTCTCAATTTCAAACTAAATTTATTATTTGTATAAATGTTATACTAATATTTTTTAGGTTTAATTACTCGGATCATACCTATTTTGGTTCGAAAATTTCAAAATGGTACCCACTTTGAACTTTGTCTCAATTTAGTACCCAATTTGGATTATTACATCAATGTAGTACCCTCCGTTAAGTCTTCACAAACGGCGTTAACTACCTTGCCACGTGTCAGCCTCTGGATTTTTTAATTTTTTTTAATTTTTTTTTAATTTTTTTAATTTTTAATTTTTTTTTTGAATTTAAAAAAAATTGCCACGTGTCAAATCCTTGATGTGACACGTGGCAAGGTATCGCCACGTGTCAAGGTACTTGGCAAGTGTCATTGTCTTCATTTCAACTTAGTCCCCACATGTGTCTATTTGTGTCAATTTAGTACCCATATATATTTATTTGTTTCAATTTAGTACCCAATTTATTTGTTTGAATTTTATTCAAATATTTTTTTTTTAAATGGAGAAATATTGTATCTCTTTTAAGACAAAATTTATTATTTATATAAATGTTATATTGATATTTGTTACTAAAAATGAGTTATAAAATTAAGTATTGAAATTTATATTAAATTTAATGGTAAAAGTCATGAATAACATATTTGTAAGTCATTTTTAATAACAAATATAAATATAACATTTATATAAATAATAAATTTAGTCTTAAGGGATACATAATATTTCTCTATTTTGTAAAAAAATATTCAGAAAAAATTAAAACAAATAAATTGGGTACTAAATTGAAACCAATAAATATATATGGGTACTAAATTGAAACAAATAGACACATGTGGGGACTAAGTTGAAATGAAGACAATGACACTTGTCAGGTACCTTGACACGTGACGATACCTTGCCACGTGGCAAAATTTTTTTTTTAAAAAAAATTTAAAAAAAAATTAAAAATTAAAAAAGTTAAAAAAAAAATTAAAAAAATTAAAAAAACCAGAGGCTGACACGTGGTAAGGTAGTTAACACCGTTTGTGAAGACTTAACGGAGGATACTACATTGATGCAATAATCAAAATTGGGTACTAAATTGAGACAAAGTTCAAAGTGGGTACCATTTTGAAATTTTCGAACCAAAATGGGTATGATCCGAGTAATTAAGCCTATTTTTTATTAGAAATGACTTTTTAACATATTACTTTATTAATTAATTTTTTATTAAGTACTCATGTTTTGTTAATTATTATTTTTTTTCAAAATAGAACAATATTGTCTCTTACTAATTTTAAATCAAAATTTTTATTTGTATGAATGTTATACTAATTTTTTTTTTTATTAAAAATGACTTAATAAAATGACTTTTACCACTAAATTTTAATATAAATGTCAAATACTTAGTTTTTGTAAAAACTTTATACTTAATTACTTTTAATTTTATAAAAAATGGATTTTAATTATTAAAAAAAAATTGGGTCAAAATTAAATAAGAGACACCTAAGTAAGGACTAAATTGAATCATTAAAACATATATGGGGACAAAATCGAGATTAACACAATGACATCTGATAATGACACTGACACGTGACATTGCAATATCGCGTGACATTGACAATGCCACGTGTCACACATAGGGACCTAACACGTGACATTTTTATTATTTGTTTTTCAAAAAATTAAAAAAAAAATTAAAAAAATAAATAAAAAATAAAAAAATAAAAAAATAAAAAAATAAAAAAATAAAATAAAATTAAAAAACCACAGATTGACATGTGGCACGTCGTTAACGATGTTAGTCAACTCCGTCTGAAATGGACCTAATTGAAGCACTTTTTCAAAAGTTGGGATGCAATTGACACTTTTTTAAAAGCGGGTACCGGATTGACACACCTCTACTAAAGTGGGTACCATCCGAGTAATTAAACCTTTAGAAAAATTTGTTTATAAGATGGTTGCTGGGTAATTTACTATAAAGATTATAGTTAGAGATTTGAAAATCAAATTAATTAAACATTAAAACTATTCAAATATTATTAAATAACATTCTAGCATTTAAAAATATGAAATTGTGAACCTATATAATTAGGAGTAGTAAATAATTATAAAAAAAATTTAAAAAATTGTAAAAAAATTGTTAGTGGGCTAAGTGGGTCAACCCACCTTCAACCCAGCTCGAACCCGTTTAACTCGCAGGTTAAGTGAGCCGGTTGAGTTCAACTCACTTTTGAAAAAACTGAAAATTTCTCAATCCAACCCAGCTCGAACCCGTGGTGAGCCTGATTGGCTCATGGGTTGGAACCGATTTTGACATCTCTACCGCCAAGTAGTTTGGAACGATATACCGCCTGGCGACGCTGGAGTGTCGCCAAGCGATACCGCGTGCAGGGAGGAGTTGCGTTGGTGGATTTGTACACAACTTTGGATGAAGGCCTTGATGAGATGACTTCCTAGGGGCCCATTTATGAGTTTTAACTTGTAATAGGGAGTTAAACATGTGACCATTCTAGGTTGGAGCTTGATGGTAATGGAATTCCAGTGTGAGCATGCTAGTTGTGGGTAGTACGGATGGTTCACTTGATTGCTCTTCACGGTTGGAGTCGGTGAGGCTGGTAGACATGTCAAAGTGAGCCAACCCGGCTCACACGGGTTGGCTCACCACGGGCCGGGTCAAAAAACTAGTGAGCCCAACCCGGCTCACTTCAAGGTGAGCCAGATTTTTTGTAACCCGGCTCAACCCACCACGGGTTGGTGGGTTAAGTGGGTTGGCTCACCAACCCACCTAAAAAATTGATTTTTTTTTCAAGTATTCAAATATTTCTAGTAATCATAACAATATTTCCAACATCAGATTTGATAAAAGCAAAGATGTCATTTCCCGAGAACCATAGTATTCATAGCTTGAACTACCATATACACACAAACAAGCACTTTAAACTAACTAACTAAACATGTTCAAAAGTTGATAGTTCATTTAGCCTCCAAAAATTTCTTAGCCTGCATATGCAACACCATAACAGAGTGAATCCAATGCTACAATGACCTGCATAGATAATGAAGGGGTTGAATCAAATGACCTTGAATCAAATCACCTATACACATATACTCCAACTCAAAAGCATACAATTTTGCATATACTTAAAACAACAACAGCAGAATAATAGACAACAATAATAGACATATCCCATGTATTTCAGTACCAATAATAGACACTACCAATAATAATACTCAACCTCTTCTTTTTGAACCTCATTATCTTCATTGTTAACAGAAGGTGGCTCTGGCTAATTAGCTTTTTCATTATTTATATTACCATCAACATTAAAATTCACATTAACACTCTGATGACCAGTTTCAGATTCCATGCTGCATATTAATTTGTGAAAAAAATAAATGAAAAACTTACTAAATACA
>Ga0214543_1004140_pt1 | contig 27688 bp, 8 predicted proteins | sample CNSS2metaG_FD_160094 | JGI IMG/M metagenome (GOLD analysis project Ga0214543, IMG submission 160094) | Root nodule microbial communities from cowpea collected in UCLA plant growth center, Los Angeles, California, USA - CNSS2 | ecosystem: Host-associated > Plants > Roots > Nodule | place: USA... | reverse complement strand
AACGAAACATGATTCCTACATAGTAAGTAAAAGTAAAATGTGTATCTAACAATAATAATAAAAACAATAATAATAATACTAACTATTATAATAATTATAGTTCTTATTAATAATAATAATAATAATAATAATAATAATAATAATAATAATAATAATAATAATAATAATAATAATATGATACTAATAATAACAAACAAATGACAATAATAATAATTTTTATGCTATAAATATTAATGTCAATGCAAATACCAAGGCTAATGTTGACATACTAATAATCTATAATTATATATAAAGATATACATTAGCAACAAAACAATTAAGAAGGACAACTAATTCAAATATGATATTGTAGGAAATAAAATTAAGATGTGTGTTTAACTATAATAATAATAATAATATCATTATAATAATATCCCGTAGTGATAATAATAATAATAATAATAATACCATTATAATAGTATCCCATAGTGATAATAATAATAATAATAATAATAATAATAATAATAGTAATAACAATAATAATAATAATCCACTAACTAAATATATAAAGAGTTACACATTTTTTATGTCCTTTTTTGTTTTTACAATTTTATCCTCTTAATTATTATTTATTAAATTTAAATAATTATTCATAATAAAAAATTATTTGTCACTTTTATCATTCTACTAATTTTAGTAACTATTTTTTTCAATTCAAGAAATACCAAAGATATAGAGATAAAATGAATAACCAAACAAATACAAAAAGCAAGTAATTGAGATATGATCATGTTGTAAATAAAAGTAAAATATGTGTCTAATAATAATAATAATACCACTATAATAATATCGTGTAGTGATACAAAAATAATACTAATACTACTACTAATAATAATAATATTAATATTAATATAATTACATATATAAAGAGATAAACATCTTTGATGTCCTTTTTATTTTATCAATTTTATCCTCTTAATTATTAAATTTTAAATTTAAATAATTATGTATAATAAAAAATTATTTTTCAGTTTTATTATTTTACTAATTTTAGTATCTATTTTTTTTTAAATTGAAATAATTGTTCAAATGAAAAGATAAATAAACAACAAAACAAATAAAAATAAAAAGTAAACGAAACATGATTCCTACATAGTAAGTAAAAGTAAAATGTGTATCTAACAATAATAATAAAAACAATAATAATAATACTAACTATTATAATAATTATAGTTCTTATTAATAATAATAATAATAATATTAATAATAATAATAATAATAGTAGTAATATAATAATAGAAATAATTATAATTAATAATAATGATAATAATATTTATAGTTGATAGTAATAATGATTATTAATTATAGTTAATAATAATAACTCGTGACGGATCTTGACCAATAATTTTGGAGGAGCCAAAATAATTTATAGTAAAAAATTTTGAACTCATCAATAATTTATTCGGAATAAAAATCTCCAGTTATTCCATATTGAATGTAAATAACCATATTGTGTTCAAGAAATTCATCTTTCATCTTATTCCAAATTTTGTTTTGATAATCTTTGTTGTAGAAAATGAAACATTAAGAGTTAAATAAAATGAATTAGACAATCAATCAAGTAAAATATCTTTAATTTGTTTGTTTTTGTCAAAGATTGACATAATTCAATAATGGTGGACAAATACTTCAAATTTGAATGGGTATGAACATCAATAATGACATGTTGGAGTGAAATTTTAAACTAATCATATATTTATCAATATACCTTTTTTTTTAAGTTTAAGACAAAAAAATAATTTATCATAACCTAATAAAAATTGAGACGAAATTACTAACAAAAATATATAATGATAATATTATTATTATTATTATTATATATTACAAATAAGAGTAATAACTTTACCACTAATAATGTTAATAATACTAATAGTAATAATATATAATAGTAACATATAATAATAATAATAACAATTATTATTATTATAATAATATTAATATTTTGTTATAATTTACTACTTTCACTATAAATAATATTTATAATAATAATATTTATAATAATTAGAAATACTAATACTTATAAAAATATTACAAAATAATAATATGATTTATAATTAATATTATAGTTGAAATCATAAATAAATGAAAAAATAAAAACAAATTGACTTTTGTAAGATTTGAACCCGGGTCCTTTTGTACCAGAGTTTTAAAATGACAACAAAACTAATTTTTTTTACACGTGTCAATAAAAGAAAATAGACAATGTAGTAATTTTGGTAATATCTTCTTTTCTTAATATGTAATAGATATAATAGATGTGTTCTCCTTTTGTACTTTTATCAAACCTGAGACAACATGCATTATATTCTTTTATAATAATAAAAAGTAATTTTTTTAATTTATTGATAATAGTTTTTCTTTATTTCATAAGTCATGTTGCATTCGAATATTTAGAAATATTACTTTTTATTAGGGTATCTTCTAATATTTTAGAATCGCATAATCCACACTAACGTTATATATTTTAAATTAATTATTTAATTATCGGGAGCTAACCTAAATTATTTATACAAATATTTTATTTTTCTACTTGTCTATATCAATTGGACAGCATTATATGCTATCAAAAATAATGTCTCTTAAAACTAATTTCTATGATTTTCTTATGATTTGATTTTTTATTTTTTATTTTATTTTAAATGTCATCTTAAAATATTAGTGAAATATTAATGATTATTTCTATTATATTTTTGTGTGTTTTCTCAATATATTTGTATTGTATCTTTCAAAATTAAGAAGTGAGAAAACGAAAATAACTTGAGAAATAAAAAATGAAAGACAAGATTTATATTTGGAGATTGCTTAATAAATTATATGAGATATAAATTTTGATTACATTTCTTAATTTGCGTATTAAAAATTTAAACATCAAACAAATTGAAACATGAAATGGTTATCTTATATTTATCCAAATTAACTTTCAAAAAGAAAAAAACAACTCCGTTAAAAGTGACTATTTAATCTCTTTTTTTCTTGGAAGTATTAAAAATAAAAAATTGGATACAAAATTTAAAGGATAATATAATTCAATAGAATAATTTATATTAATAAGAGCATGTAATGAGATGTACACACTACAAAATTAAAAACTGGTAATCAAATAATTATCAAAAAAAGTTATCTTTATACGTAGATACAGATTAATCATGGATAATCCGGTGGATATCTTGAACTCTTGATAAACTAACAAGTAGGCCAATTTTTTTTTTCATAGATTTGTGTCAAATTCTTATTTCTTATATGGTTGTTGAGAAGTTTCTTTCTTTGATTTAATGCAGTTAATTCGATATTAAATTCTCTTAAGCAAATTTCTTATAATGTAGTACTTTAACTAAAATTCTTATACTATTTATAATGTTATTCACACTTTACTCATTCCAACATTTACAATGAAGTGTGAATAACTCACAAGTTACTACGTTTATAACTCACAAGTTACTACGTTTATTCATCTAAAGTAAAAATTATCAGTAAATTAATAAGAATTCTGGTTAAAGACATTATCTTGAATTATACACAAAGACTAATAAGAATTTACACACTTGTAGTATTTAAGTCTTTTTCAATCTTTTCTATAAAAAGTATTAAATAAGTTGGCAAAAATTAATTAATACAAAATATAATATGAAATAGAAATTATTATTATATATTTAATTCCTAAAAATACAGACAGACTTATAATAATGTTAATGGGATTTTGTTCCTATCTTGTTATTTTTGTTTCAACGTGTTTTACTTCTTGTACTTCTACTAAACGTCAAAACACATGTGTTATATTCTTTTATAATAATAAAAAGTATTTTTTCAATTTTACTATGAATAATTTTTATTTATTTTATAAAAAACTTTATAATTAAAAATGTAATTAAATTTAAAAAGTGATTAAATTAAAAAAAATTGTTAAACTTAAAATTAACTATTTAAAGAGTAAGATTAATAAAAATGATTGTTTTAACTAAAAAAATATTTAAAAATAAAATTGGAAAATAAATATGAATATCGATTATTGTATTATTTGGAGTTAATGTGAATATCAACATGATCAAAGCATAATGTACCAAAATTTATTATCTTGTTATTATTTCAAAAAGTAATAGAACGTCTTTATAGATGGAAATATTAAATATCAAATATCATTACCCAATCATTCATTCAAATATTAAATGAAATAACTATTAATTTAGTACATTTTTAAATTCAACGTTGATTTAGTCAAACATTTCTAGAAGCTATTAAATTTATTTAAATTTTAATAAAAATATTAATTAAAATATATGTAACATATAATTTGTTTTCATAGCAAACTTTTATTTAAATACGCAATAAAAATATTTTACTATTGTGCATTAATTTTCATAATTTAAAATGTATTTTTCATTTACAAAAATACTTAATACAAAATATAATATTATATGAAATTTATTATTATATACTTAATTCCTAAGGATACAGACACGCTCAAATAAATGGGATTTTGATCATCTTGTACAATGAAATTTCCTTCTTGTGATTTTTATTAAACAATATTAAGAAAAACACATGTGCTATATATTTTTTATAATAATAAAAAGTGATTTTTATAGTTTTACTAAAAATAATTTTTATCTTATTATAGGAAGTTTTATAATTAAAAATTAAATAAATTTAAAAAACATTAAATTGAAAGAACCGTTAAATTTAACAAAAGAATTATTTAAAGCGTAAAATTAATAAAAATATTTATTTTAATTAAAAAATATTTATTTAAAGAATGAAATTCGAAAATAAGTAGGGATAGTATAGATTATTGTATTATTTGGAGTTAATGTTTTAATTCTTTATTTATTGGCATTTTTATTATTATCTTCTTTTAAATAATTAATGTTTTATTCAATAATTTAAAAAAGATAAGTATTTTATCTTTTATTGGTATTTTGATTAACATCTATTTAGATTTTTAAGAATTTATAGATGAATTTAGAAAAGAAAAGTAATTTATTTTATTGGTATTTTGATTATTATATTTTTTAAATAATTCAGGTTTAATTTAATAATTAGGAAAGATAAGTATTTGGTTTAAAATTTGGCAGAAAAGTAAAATTCATGGAAGATTGAAGAATAAATCAGCAAAATCAGTTATCAACAAAGTTCGTTACTTTAATTGCAAAATAAGAGATTAAAATTTTTAATATAAGGTTTAGACTTGTTTCTAAGAAACTAGGGCTTGTTAAAAAGTGGTGTGAATGCTAAAGTAAGAATTAGAGGTATATCGTTTAGCATTTTCATATTGATTCGATACATGAAATCAAATCCTAGTGAAGTTTTTACCATATCAAGACCATCCATGCAAATCCATCTGCAACGGACCCCTCCCCTGCATTGTTGCCTAGCGCTGCCTAAGCATTGACAGGAGAAATTCATCTCCAGACTGCCTGGCAGTGTTCCCCTGCTACCAGGCGCTACGCGCCCAATGACCCCTCTGTTTGTGGCTTATCGCCTGGCAGAAGCATACTCGCTGCCAGGCGCCACACCAGTAAAATGAGTTTTGCTAGTTTAGGCTTAACGAAATGGAATCTAACATATCAAGTGATAATGTTAATTTTTACCATTATCTAAGTTACATTTAATTAGAAAAATCAAATCTTCCATGACTTTTAACCTACTTAATCCTCAATTTTATCTTACTTTTATAAATAAATACATTTTGAGTTACATTGATCTAAATATACCACTAATCCCCATTTTTGTGTCTATTTATAGATTGGAAGCTTTGTTCCAAAAATCCAGACAAATGAGTGACCCGGAATAGCAAGGAGAAGATAAAAAATGTCATAAAAAGGAAGCAATAGGAAGTTTTAGGTGGTTCAGGGCCAGCACCAGGTGCCAGGACAATTCCAGGCAGTCAGCGCCTAGTGGACAACGTCAGCACCAGGCGACACCATGCTTCTAGTGGCTCACTGCCTGGCTGGACACTGCCAGACGCCACTTTCTTTCATATGGCAAGTTGACCCGTTTTCTTCTATTTTCGCAAGGGGAAACAAATATGAGAAGTTTTAGAGCTCGAGTAACACGTTTTGGAGGGCTTGGAGGTCCGCTAGGGCTAGGGGGAACTATCTCTTCTTCCTCTTTCTATCTCTTCCCTCTTCCAATTCCATTTTGTAAGCTTGGGCTCTTTATGACAATGGAGAGCTAAACCCATTTTATTGGGGTTAGATGTAGCCACTGAACTTTCAAGTATTTGTGGATGATTTGAATATATAAATGCTTATTCGATTAATTGCTAGTATCTTTGTTCCTTTACTTAATGTTTGCTTTGTTTTAACCATCTATTGCATGATATTTAGGTCATTAGGTATTGGAAAATATCTCTTGAAACCTAGAATTAGAACAAGATACCTAATAGAACTTGTATCTAGGAAAGGAGTTTGACCCATTAGTTGTCTTAAATCCTAGTTCATAAAGCGAGTTTGCTTATTTAGTGTCAAGGAATTGACCCTTAATAAGGAAACCTAGGCTCACACTAACACAAAAAAGACCTTTAATGTCACCTCTTTAACTTATGCTTAAAAGAACACCAACGTAAAAAATGACCGGTGGCGTTTTTGTAAATAACTGGACAATTTTAACGTTTGCCCATCAGCGCCCCGATGTCAAGTAACGTCGGCCCATTAGCGGCCCGACGTCAACTTCAGAAGCACGTCGGCCCATCAGCGCCCCGATGTCAAATTACGTCGACCCTAGAGATCCTTGACGTTAAATTACGTCGCCCCAGCACAGCACAAACATCAATTTGCTTCCTAAAACCAGCGCGAACCCCTCTCCTCCCCTCTGTTACGTTGCACGTTCTTCTCCTTTGTGTCGGCGACAGCGAGAGCCACCATTGCAGGTGAATTTCTTCTTTTTCCACCACTGAAAGTTGTTGGGTTTTGATTTGTGGATTGATTTAGGAGTTTTTAACCGAATATTTTTCGTTTTCGTCCCCATTTTGCGGGGTTATTCTTCGTCTTCGTGGTGTGTGAAACGAAATATTGGCCTCACACATTCTCCCCTCCGTGCCGGCAACGATGCCATTGCAGGTACGTTTTTTCAGTTTCCACCACTGAAAGTTTTTGGATTTTGCTTTTTGGATAAGAACAATCATTCGAGCTGCAATTAAAGATGAATGGATAAAGGTAATTATATATATCTTTCACATATTATAAATCATATCAAACTTTAAAGAATGATATTCATACATAATGAAATTGTATTACTTTTTCAGCGATTGAAGAATCCATCACCTTTACCAGATGACATTATCCACACACTAAGACAGGAATGTGCAGCATATCTAATGGAGAGATGGAGTTGATACCACATGAATTAGAACTCCTTTCAAAAACTTTATTGTACAAGAATTTCATGTTGAAACTTTTAGTTTGCTATTATTTATATTAGTTTAGAATATATGTTGAAACTTAAGTTCTATTATATATAACTGTAACTCCATAATTGTGCTGAAAGTATTATGAAACTGTTCTGGGAATTTTCTGATTTTTAGGTGTATGGATGTTGTAAAAACAGTCAAATTAAAAAAAAAACTAGAGCAGTTTAACGTCTGGTGTGCCTTGACAGACGTTATTTAACGTCTGACCGTATCAGGGTCGATGTTATTTAACGTTTGACGGGCTCTGACAAACGTTAAATTGCTCAGGTTTTTGGATCCTTTTAGCGTGAAAATTGACGTTTGTTGTTACTGGCCCCGACATTGGATAACATCGGACTCTTAATGGACAACCGTCAAGTGACGTCTGCTATTTTTCCAACGTTATTTTGACGTCACTCGGTACGACATTGGTGTTTGGGCAGACGTCAAAGGTCAAAAATATCGGACGTTAAAAGACTTTTTTGTGTTAGTGTCATTCAACTAGGGGATTAGGGTTTGAGTAGACTTGCGGGTTGACATTAGTAATTTAATGGAGAAGAGTTTTAGTGTTTTATATGCATGATAGTGAAGTCGGTGAAATCTAACCCCAACAATTTCAATCCATTGCATTTATAGTCTTTTCCATTTTCTAGAGTTTCAAATATCCAAGTTCACATTTTACTTGTTTATGCAATATTTACTTTCTTGCACACAAAAACCCAAATTATGGATTCATTATTTATTCTAAATTAGTTATTAATTGCACGATTATTTAATATACACAAGTCTCTTGGGAAACGATAATCCTGGTCTTACTGGTTACTATTTGCACGACTTGGTACTTGCTAGAGTCTTAACATCAAGCACCACATTTACACATCCAGAATGCCAATTGCATATTGCACAACTAAACATACCACAAATTGTATTATCACAGCTTCTACTCATCAATCAGCATAGTCATTCATGCATTCAACTTTGGAATTATAACTCACTTAAGATTAGTCCAACCTATACATGGAATACGTGATAATAAATTCAGCAGTCCAATTATGCGTAAAATCATACCAACACCACAGTACTCATGATACATTTCCATCCTAATGCACCACATCCTAATTCAAGATTGAACACACCACATGATAGCAAATTCATACATGCAATTGTAGTAATCCCTAACCAGCCACCTTCTAATCTTCTAAATCATGCAAGAAATTCACTAATATTAACAGTGTCCATTCTACTATTTTCCGTTCCATGATCCAAAAATCAATTCTAATTTAACAATAGTCTATATTCATAATTCATCTATTTGTCATACCATCAATGATATTTTCATGCACCAAGGTAGTCCACCACCACCATGATTTTGTTTTTCTCAACAACGAACCAAATTAAGTTGTTGCCTCCCATTCATCGCCTAGCGGCACACTCATACCGTCGAGCGGCACATCAAAATTTTGGAATTTCCAAAATTTTCCTTACCTGCTTGGAACCTGAAACCTCTCAGAAACCGATTCAATCATAAGATTCTCACTCGATCATATATCCAACATGTACATAGATTTAATAAATTTTCCAAAATCACCAACAAGATTAAATTCAACTTCTGCACGTCATAATTAACATTCATTTTTCAAGTCCATGTTCAACCCTCATCTATTTATTTCCCAATTCCTCAATTAAACATAAAAAACAAGCATCATTAGTCAATTATGCTAGAAAAATATACATGCAAGGTTTCATAAACAACAGAACATCCAAACATGGTATCTAGAGCTTAAGGTATTTTTTTTCGTTGCCGCTGTCGCAACCTCCACCTCTGTCACTACCACTGGAGTTGTCGCCGGAGCCGTAGTGTTAGTTATGACCGATGACCATACGGTTCTGATCGTCCCTCACGCGCCATTCGAAGTTGTGCCTCTTCCAGTTCCTCCATGGCGTCTTTTGCTGCCTCTTCCAGTTCTGAAATCTCTGATGTTTCATTCGACATATCTGCTATGTTCAACAAATTTCTCAAATGGTATAAGGATCAACAATATTCTAGTTCCATTGCATCTGTTGCTCACACAAGTACATCTTTTATTGGTCTGACTCAATCTTCTTCTCCTGGTCCTTGGGTTTTTGATTCAGGAGCCACTGATCATATTACTGGTAACAAATCTTTGTTCTCTTCTTTATCATATACTAATCCTTTACCTTTTGTTATACTAGCTAATGGTTCTAGAGTCTCATCTCATGTTGTTGGCACTGTTAAACTTTTCCCTTTTGTAACCATTGATAATGTTCTTTATGTCCTTAGGTTTCCTTTTAACCTATTGTCCATTAGTCGTCTAACTCGTTCTCTTGATTGTATTGTTTCTTTTACCAACAATTTTGTGTGTTTATAGGACTAGAGTTTGAAACATGTGATTGACACAGGATATGAGTCTCATGGTCTTTATCATCTTCGTCCCTCTACAAACGTTGGTGTAGTTATGGAGTCTTCATCTCTTATTCATGCTCAGTTAGGTCATCCAAGCCTTGCCAAGTTACAACAGCTTGTCCCTGCCTGGTCCAAGTTGTCTCGTTTGGATTGTGACTCGTGTCAATTAGGCAAGCATTGTCGTACTTCCTTTTCTCGTAGTGTCACACGTGATGCTTCATCCCCTCTTGCCTTGGTTCACTCTGACATTTGGGGTCCTAGCTGCGTTAAGTCTACTTTAGGTTTTCAATACTTTATTACTTTCATTAATGATTATTCCAGATGTACTTGGTTATTTTTAATGAAACATCATTCGGAACTATTTCATATCTTTAAATCTTTTTTTAAAGAAATTAAAACTCGGTTTGGTGTTTCTATTAGAGTTTTGCACAGTGATAATGGTCGTGAATATCTTTCTCATTCTTTTAAAAAATTTATGGCTTCTCACGGTATTCTGCATCAAATTTATTGTGCTTATACCCCTCAACAAAAAGGTGTAGTTGAACGTAAAAATAAACATCTTATTGAAACCACTCACACTCTTTTAATTCATGGAGACGTTCCTGAACCTTTCTGGGGTGATGTCATTCTTACTGCATGTTATCTCATTAGTCGTATGTCTTCTTCGGTTTTAAAGAATAACATACATCATTCCATTTTATTCCCCCATGAACCTCTTCATCCCTTACCTCTAAGAGTTTTCAGGTCTACATGTTTTGTTCATAATTTTAGTTCTGGTCTTGACAAGCTTTTTCCTAGATCACATAAGTGTGTTTTCTTAGGGTTTACAAGATCGCAAAAAGGATACAAATGTTTTTCTCCTTTTCTTAACCATTATTTTGTGTCTGCAAATGTCACCTTTGTTGAGTTCTCCCTTTATTTTAATAGTCAATCTTTACCTCTAACTCCATCCAATTCTAACAACTCTCCTAGTACCTTTAATGTTCCTATTGTTTGTGACCCTCTTATTGTGTCTTCTTCACCCTCGATTCCTACTCCACAGTCAGCTTCTCCTCCACCATCTCTTCAGGTTTATAGTCGCTAAAACCGATCATAACCACCACCATGTGACTCCCATCAAGTGCCGACTACTCTGTCTCCTTTGGCTCTGACACTTGAGTTTGACCTTCCCATTGCCCTCCGAAAAGGTATACGTGCTACCTGTAATCCCTCTCCCCATTATATTGTTTTGAGTTATCATTGATTGTCATTACCTTTTTATACATGTCTTTCCTCTCTTTCTTCTGTGACCATTCCAAAAACTGTTTGTGATGCTTTAGCCTATCCTAGTTGGCATCAGGCCATGATAGATGAACTAAGTGCTCTACATAATAGTGGAACTTGGGAACTGGCCCCGTTACCGTCTGGGAAATCTGTTGTTGGTTGTAGGTGGGTGTTTACTATCAAAGTTGGACTAGGTGGTACTATTGATCGCCTCAAAGCTTGTCTTGTGCCCAAAGGTTATAGTCAAATTTTTGGGTTGGATTATTGAGATACCTTTTCCCCCATGAAAAAGATGGCTTATGTTCGTTTATTTATCGCCATGACTACTCTTCAACAATGGCCTCTTTATGAACTGGATGTTAAAAATGCTTTCCTCAATAGTGATTTTCAAGAAGAAATCTATATGGAGCAACCTCTTGAGTTTGTTGCTTAGGGGGAGTCTTCTAGGTTGGTATGTCGTCTTCGCAAATCCCTATATGGCCTAAAACAATATCCTAGGGCCTGGTTTGGAAAGTTTTGTAATGTTGTTCAACAATTTGGTATGACTCGGAGTGAAGCAGATCATTCTGTCTTTTATCAACACTCGAGTGTTGGATTTGTTTACTTGATAGTATATGTTGATGACATCGTTCTTACAGAGAGTAACAACCATGGCATCTCTTAGTTGAAACAGCATCTCTGTCACCATTTTCAGACAAAGATCTTGGCAAACTCAGATATTTCTTGGGTATTGGGGTGGCACAGTTCAATAATGGTATTGTTATATCTCAAAGAAAGTATGCCATGGATATTCTGGAGGAAACTGGATTGATGAGTTCAAAGTCTGTTGATACACCCATGGATCCTAATACTAAACTTCTACCAAATCAGGGGGAGCTTATATCCGATCCTACACAATATAGAAGATTGGTTGGGAAATTGAATTATCTTATCGTTACTCATCCTGATATTTCCTTTGCAGTCAGTGTGGTAAGCCAATTTCTTAATTCCCCATGTGAAGATCATTGGAATTCACTCATTTGTATCTTAAAGTATATTAAAAGATCCCTTGGAAAAGGATTGTTATATGGTTCTAATAACCATACAAGAGTTGTTTGCTATTCAGATGCTGATTGGGCAAGATCTCCTTCTGATAGAAGATCTACATCTGGGTATTGTGTCTCCATTGGTGGTAACTTGATCTCATGGAAAAGTAAGAAACAGAGTGTTGTAGCAAGATCTAGTGCAGAAGCAGAATATAGAGTTATGGCCTCAGCTGCCTGTGAACTTGTTTGGCTTAAGCAATTTCTTAGAGAGTTACAATTTGGAGATGTTACTCAAATGACACTTGTGTGTGACAATCAGGCTGCTCTTCATATTAGCTATAATCCTGTCTTTCATGAGAGGACTAAACACATTGAGATTGATTGTCATTTCATTCGGGAAAAGATCTTGTCTGGAGACATCAAGACTGAGTTTGTTAACTCAAGTGATCAGTTAGCAGATATTTTTACTAAGTCTTTACGGGGGCCTAGAATTGATTATATTTGTAACAAGCATGGCACATACGATTTGTATGCTCTAGCTTGAGGGGGAGTGTTATATATTGTTTAAATATTGTTAGATATTATTAAGATATTGTTAATCACAATATCAAACAATATATTCTATTTACTCTATTTATTTTCAGTTACTCTTTTTAATTATACCTCTCTTTAATATAAATAGATTACCCTATGTGTGGTTTATACATAAGGGAGATTAATCTCAAACCCTATTTTCTTTATTCTCAACATGGTATCAGAGCCAAGTTAGAGCCTATCCTAACGAACTTTCTTGGACATTATGTTCCATCCGATATCGGGCTACTAACGGACCATCCACTAATTTTTTGTCCCATGCACGAGATGAATATACCTCGATGTGAGGGGGTGTGTTGGAAGTCCCACATCAACTAGAGATAAGGCCAATTCATAATATATAAGTGGTGCAATCCTCACCTTACAAGCCGGTTTGTGGGGTTGAGTTAGGCTTTAAAACCCACTTCTAACATCATGAAAACACCACAAAACACACAAAAACACCTAATTCTAGTTCACGCCGCTTACCGGTCCTTCCTCGCTGCCAGGCGGTTCATCACTCAACCCAGAAACATGCACAAAATAGGTTGCACCGCCTGGAGGGCCTTCATAACCGCCAAGCGGTTTCTAGGCAAAAACCCAAAATTTTCGAAAAACTTTGCAAATTGATAGAGGATTCAAACATTCAGACCAATTATCAACCAGTACAAATTTAAACGAAAATAAAACACATAAGGACAACTCCCCTTGCTTGGTTTCCTTACTCGAGTGCAATCCCAATGATTCCTTCTTGTCTCCAAGGCTTTCAATCCTTGTCTCCATTATACTTCCTTCTAGCACTCAACTATTCTCCCAATTCATAGTTTCTCAGTCTCCCTCACTCTATTTTCTGATGGTTCACTATGACTCTCTGCTTTCTCACTCACTTTATTCTTTGTCATAAATTTAGCCCAAAATAAAAAAAATTAATAATGAAAACGAAATTAATTAAAAAATTATGGTTTAATGGCTCATTACTTGTGATTACTACACCTTAACTGCTACATTTCTGGTTTCTCAAGGGATTTCTACAGTTCTTAGATTTTTCCACCACTTGGCAAAAGTATTCACTTGGAAAAAGTATTAAAACATAAAGAGAGCCTACTCACTCTAACCAAGATTTGAACCCACATCCTTCCAACCCATCAAGCACATGCACACCAACAAACTATCACATGATTCATGTGAATTGACACATACATACAAGCTTAAACCATGTTATCACATTCACAATAAATTGGCAAAATAACACATAATTACAATATCATGTTAATGGCACACAGAAGACTCGCACCCAAGTCCCCTTAACACCACCAAGTGCTCTCAATCACTTAAGCTAGTCCTATTCCTTGCCTAGGACTTGTCAATAAATTCTCTTAGGGTAGTTCCAACCCACAATTATTTGTAATTTATTTATTATTCTTTATTCCAATTTTCCAGATCTTACAAAGACTAACAAGATATCTAACCTATGTCAGATAGCCTACCAACATGATATAACATCTAATCATTACATCTAACACATCAATTATAGATTTAAAACAATTGAAACACGATCTTCAAGTGAATCTTCATCAAACACGTGTGATCTTCATGCACTTGGCTTTATCAAATCTTTGCTTCAAGCTTGCTTCTGCCAAGAGAATCTCTATTGCTTTACGATCCTAATGATACGCTTAGGTCTATAATTGAGATCTTTGTTGTCAAGTTAGGTTTTCCTGTGTTAGATATAGCTCTAAGAAGGATCTTTGAGAGCAAGGTTTGTTTAACCAAGATAAGGGAAGGTAATTTAATTTCCTTTTGACTAGTTAGTACATTTCTAAATTGATTTTGGTTGTTGAATCTCATTTGAAGTATATTGATTTGGTGTGTGTGTGTGTGTGTGTGTGTGTGTGTGTGTGTGTAAAGTGTTTAAATGGGGTATTTATGATATGTGTAGAATTGGTTTTTGAGATGCAAAGATTTTACTGATTTATTGAAATGGTTTATTTCGTTGATTATGAGTTGTATAAACTGGAAATTGGTATGTTAGGTGTTAAATGAAGCATGAAATGGCAATTGTGAGTGTTTGGTGTTGTCTGAAGTGCAAATTTACCGATTTGCGTTATCCACACACAATGGGCGAACTCCTTTCTAGTTAAGCGGCTACCAAATTTGGGTTTGGCAAAGAGTTAGGGGAGGTTTGCTCTCAATGAGCAGACTCTCGCTGCTCGAAAGCCAAACTCGAGTTTGGCAAAGAGTCAAGGAAAGCAACCTCATTGGCAAAGTCTACACTCGTTAGACGAATAAATGTGCACTTTTGTCCTAGTGCTCAACTCATTGGGTGAGATGTTTACTCACTAAGTAGGTGTCCTCCCCAAGGAACACCCTGAGCGAGTGATTAGTCTCATTGAGCCATATTGCTTAATTCTATGAGTGAATTTTGGTTTGGATTGTGAGGAACATGATGGGGAATTATGCTTTATATAAAAGTTATGGGGTTATGACTATGAAAGTGAATTAATGGAATGGAAAGGTGTAAATTTTGAATTTGATTGTTGTGTGAGGTTTATGCTTCTAAGGAAGAAGTGTAAATCCCTTATTAATTACCATTATGTAATGACTAGGGATACCTGTTGGTCAAAATTATTCTATACTCTCTACTAGACTTATAAACTCATATAAAGAATTAATTGTAGTATTGGTGGTGAGAGTTGAAGAAAGTTCTTATGGCGAGTTCTGGGGTGGGAACCCTTTTCTAGTGAAGCCATAAGTTAACTTACCTTGGTCATGCAAGGGTTGAGACTGTGCAGTTTGGTATAGTCGGTCTTAGTATTTTGATTCACTATTTCATAGTAGATGTGAGGCTTCTAATATCCAAGTTAATCCATAAATCCAAATATTGAGTCTAAAATATTGGTTTTTCTATAGAGAAATTGTTGTGTTTGTTTTAAGTAGTAATGGCTTTAATATTATAGATGTTATAATACATGTATGTTTGAAATTATAATTACCTTTTCCTTTTTCTCTTGTTGGTGTGTTTGTTTGTGTTTTCTTTTGAAATGATCACTATAATGACTTGAGCATAAGTGCCTGCAAGTGAGAGTGAGCATAAATCCTAAGATGGATTGTAACTTAAACACTATGGATTGTAACTACACCTTATATCTTTGTTTATATATATATATATATATATATTTACTTAATTTTGGTTAGGTTTGCTTGACGCTCTAAACTGTTGGAAGTCTATCAATAGGTGGACTCTATTTTTGGGTTGGTTTATTAACTCCTAGTAATTTTGTTTCTTTTCTAATAAATATAGTAACACTTAATTGTTTTCTTTATTTGTTTTTAACATATGCAAATAGTTATTTAATTTTCAAAAATTTCGTTTATGACCATTTTTAATCGGATAAATTTATAATTTTAATCTTTAAAAAATCTAAATTTGTATTGTGTTACAGAAATTTGAGATAATGAAAACAATTTAAAATGATTTCAAAACTTAAGTACACATTAAATTATATATATATATATATATATATATTTATTATTTATTATGAGAGATAATATAATTATTAACATTAAAAAAATATAATAGAACACTGTAATTTTATTCTCTCAAATTATTAGACATCGGAAATCATTACGTAGTTTAGGAAGAAAAGAGTAAAAGTAAAATAATTAAAATGAATTGAAATAAAAAATGAATTTAAGTTGGACTGCATGTAATTTTATACTATTTTTTAAATATAAATTATTGTGAGTATAATTTATGAGATAATTATAAAAAAAATACTTTTATTGTATATAATATTTATAATTAAAAGGTATTTTATGTTTTTGTACATAGTTCATTATTTTTAATCAAATTTTCAAATTATATTTGAAATTTATAAAACTCAGATATTTTTTTTATGTATTTAGATATTTTATTATAATATTTTAATAAACAATCAATATATTCTAAAATCAAATTAAATTAGAAAATAAACGTGTAATTTAATCTTAGTAAATCTTGTTAATAAATTCAAGTTTGTCCTTATCTATATATTATAATATTATCTTATTTATAGTCAATTTCTAATTTTCAATACGTTTTTCACATTGAGACATCAAATATGAAGATGAAAGAAGACATGATACGCCCAAATTTTGACTAAAATATATTCTTATGACTATAATATCATATAAAAAAAAAGAAAGAAATAAAATAATTCATTAAATTAAGATGTGTCATTTATATATATAAAAAATATCGTATGTAATAACAAAATACTCTAACAACAGAATATAAAACAAAATATAATAACTTATGTAAGATCTAGAAAATGGTGTTTTCAAAGTGATAGTGGTTTAAAAATAGTGAGACTCGACTATTTTAATATTAAAAGATTTTAGTAAAAATAGAATTGTTATAAACGAGTTTCATTATTATAAAACACACAATCTCTCTAGAAACCATTTTTCTAGAGTTCTCTGACTTCTCTCTAGACGTTTTGTCTCTCTGGTCGTTTGATTGAAGAACCGAGACCGTAAGATTGATCCTCTCGGCTAGCTCTTCAACTTGGACCCATCAGTTTCTCCGTTCGCGTAAGTTGAGTTTCCGCTCTCTTTTTAGTCTTTTTCTGTTTTCCGTTGCATGCAAGCCCTCTTCCGCTTGCATGCGACGTTTTAATCATCAGTATGAGTCTCTGCTGATTAGTGATCATAACGGTATGTTCTGATCATTCTTGTGATGTTTCTATGTGTAGATAGAGCATCTTGTGGAGTTAGAGGTGTTGATGTTCTTAAGGCGTTGACATTTATAAAGCTGTCTAAACAGGATAACAGGTAAAGGAAGCTATCCTTTTGCTAAAATTCAGTAGAAATCTTCTATGAGAACTTAGATTTGCATGATCCTATGTTTGATTGATGTTTGGATTAATTATTGTATGGAAATTGGGTTTCTGGTATGAATTGTGTGGCTCTGCATGTGAAAACAGATTGGAATTCTGTTGATTTCGCCCAGGCGAGCAGCTCTCGCTTGAGTGAAAATACTAGAAATTCACCCCTACAACTGCGCGAGGTCTCGTCTAGGCGAGCTGGATTCGCCTGAACGAGAGACACTCTTGTCTAAGCGAAACAGCTTAGTCTAAGCGAGAATTCGCTTAGTTTCAGAGTTGCCCACTGTTTGAGTCTCGCCCAGGCGAGAGTGACCCGCCTAAGCGAGAATGACCCTCTCGCCCAGGCGAGAGCTTCTAGCTTGGGCGAGTTCCTATGCAGAATTGTTGATTATTCCTATGTTTTAATTATTGGAAGCTATAATAAAGTATTTAATGTGATGTTTATTCATATTATGCTTGGATTATTGTGACTGGTAGTACATGTGGTAGAAATTGTATAAAATCAGATCATCAGAAGGTGTGGTTGCACTAGAATTTCGAGGGGAATTCTAGAGAATAAGTTAGTGTATGTGTAAGAACACGAGGACTCCTAATTTGGTTGGTATCCTGAAACTCCAATAATCATTCACGCTCAGGTAGAGCATAATGGATTATGTCGTGAGGAGTAGCAGGAGGTCCTAGTCTTTGGACTTGATCAAGTCTTAGACGCGAAGGGGACTTACCTTGTGAGCGGTCGGGTGATAACTCCTTGTGTCCAATTCTGCAAAGTTTGGGAACCGTCACAAGTGCACACCACCAAGAGATCCAATGTCGCTTACATAATTCGGATATCGAGTCTAGAGTAATATATCTGCATTGTGTTTGTGGTGGTCTATGTGATTGTGGTGAAAATGAGAAAGATTGCATGATTTATGTTTATAATTGAACTGTATGATTCCTTTAATCAAATTAGCTTACCCTTGCTTTTTGTGTTCCTGTCTTGTGTTGTTTGTTTCCTTTTGCGATGATCACCTATTCGGTGGGAGCAGATGTGGTTGCAGTGTCAAAGGCACTTTTGGAGGATGAAGAGCCATCGTTTTTCTTGTTGAGGAGGAGGTTTCCAATGGGAGCTTTAGCAGTGGTCAGTTTAAGTAGAGTTTATTAGTTTAGTTTAAGTGTATAAGTGATATATTTTTATAGTCATATCTTTTGTAAGATTGTATTAATATATTGTGTACACTGAATTATCTGTTTTAGAACTATGATGAAACTCCTTATTTTTATTAGCTTTAAGTTGCTGAAATTGGGATATTACAACTTATGGCAGGTATTATATTTTACTTATATAAAATAAATTATATTTTAAATTTATAAAACAAATATTTTAAAATTTTCTTACAATTCAGTGTTATGACAAGTATTAAATTTAGTAAAAGTTAATTTGTATTTTAATTATTTTTTAAAATAATAAATATATTTAATATTTAGCATAATATGAAAAGGAAAATAAAAAATTTAATTAAGGAAATGAAATATATTTTTAAGATTAAATGATATTAAGAGAGAAAGTTTAATTCACATCTAATTCAATTTCACTAAACTAGCTAAGTGAAGTAGATCTGATTCACTTGTATGCTATAATTTTCTTTAATTTGTAGTTCAATTTGAATCTCTAACACATCATTTATGTAGAAGAAAAAGAAATCCTGCACATATTCAAGACATGAAATAATAATAATAATAATAATAATTATTATTATTATTATTATTATTATTATTATTATTAATATATTAATACAATACGATACAAGAAAAAGTAAAAAAAAAAATAGAATGAAGAGAAATAAAAAATTAATTTAGGATCGACTCATAAATACAATTTTACACTATTGTTTAAATATGAAATTTTGAGATGATTATTAAGATGAAACTTTTATTGTTTATACGTAGAATATTAATTATATCAAGTTTCAAATTATATTACATTGTGAGTTAATGTCAAAGACGTGTGTTAATGTCAAAGACGTTGAATGTGCATTATAAGAAAATGTCACGTTAGTAACAAATTTTAATGATAAAAAATTATTATCTACTATAATGAAAAAATTAGATACTAATTTAAAAAATAAAAAATTATTGGTTACTAAAATAATAACTATTATGAATAAAAAAAATATAATTGGTGTGAGGATCTAGAATATTATGTTTTAAGAGTGGTTATGTTTTAAATTAATGAGATTCTATTATTTTAATAATAAAAAGCTTACGTATAAATAAAAATTTCAAAAATGGATCTCATTACTTAGAAAACACTCTATCTCTCTAAAACACCTTTCTAAGAACTCTCTCCCTTCTCTCTAAAGTTTCTCATCCTGCGTTCATCTTTTTAAAGATTGGAGATCGCTAAAATGATCCTTGTGGCAAGCTCTCCATTTCTGTCTGACCAGTTTCTCCAATTGAGTAAGTTCATTTTCTGCTCATTTCAGTCAATTGTCCTTGTGTATTCATGTGAGAAATTCTAGCTTGCACGTGACTTCTAAGTCTTTCATGTGAGTTCTTGTTTATTAGTAGTTCTAATGATGTGCCCTGATCATGTTTGTATTGTTCATAGGTTGAGTTGTGCATTCTAATAGCTGGAAGGGAGATTTAATATTCCTTGAGTTGTTTGAGTCATCTTTTAGGTAAGGGAAGCTAAGGATTTCTAGAATAAGTGAGTTTGATGTTGCGTGTTTGCGGTTAGCTTAATTTCATGATTTAAATGATCTGTGTGGTAAATTATTGGTGTGTTATTGTGGTATGTCGTATTGGTACTTGATCATTTGAAATCAATTGGTATTGATAATGGTGTTGAAATTTAGTTTGGTTTGTTGTTAGCATCTAGAAGGACTATTGGATTGCACATACTAGACTTGGCTGACAAAATTATGCAGAATCAGGTTCTACGAAATTATGTAGACTTGCTAGTCGAGAGTGAGCTCGCTGAGCGAATCCTAAGTTAGGGAGTTTCTGACTTAGTAGTCGTTGAGTGAGTATTTGCTCGCTGAGCGAATCCAAAATCAGATGCTCACTAACTTAGGAGTTGTTGGTCAAGCATATGCTCGCTGAGAACTTACTGACTTTTTAGTTGTTGGTTGAGAACACACTCTCGTTGAGCGAATTTGGGAGGAATTTTCCTTTGTGAGTTTTAGAGACTCACTCGCTAGGCGAGCCATCTAGTCGTTGGGTGAGTGTACTTTTGTGCCCTTTTGGCCTTGCGAATGGATGGTCTCACTAAGCTAGTGCATTAGAGTCTAGTAGTAATCCTTATATGCAAATTCTAGTGTGTTATAGCAAGTATGGATGATTGTTTAATGTAACGATTAGTGTGATTATTTGATATTATTATATGATTAGGAACATGAAAATTATGAGGTTGTCAGCATTTCATGGAGAAATTCTATGATGATGATCTTTTAGTGTATGCATTGACATAAGGATTTAATATGGAGGTATCATTTCTTTAAATAACTACTCACTTAAGTAAGTAGAGTAGGTTATGTGGTGTGTAAGACCCAGGAAAAATAAATAAATATTTATTTAATAAATGCAAGGGCGAGAATCTTTAAGTTAATTAATGTGAAAAGAGAAGATAAGGAATAGTACTAGTTCAAGTGATTAAGAGTACTTGATTATATGAAAAGACTTGGGTTTAAGTCTTCTGTATGACATTGTGGTGTAAATTAATTATTTAATTTGTTTTGCGTGGGGATAAGATCTCGTGACTTAATCTATAAGCACATGTGTGCATAAAATGTCACAAAAAAAATATTTGTTGGTTTGTTGTGCTTTGGCTTTGTATTTGTGAGGGTGTGGATTTGAACCTTGGTGAACACAAAATAGTTCTTTTGCGCTCAGATTATTTAGGGGCTGCCATTTCTTGTTTTAGTGATATTATATGACATTGCGTTATATATATTGATGCATATTAGAGTTTTTCTTCCGTATACGACACACTTATAATTATTATATTGCTATTATTATTATTATTATTATTTTTATTATTATCATTATTTTATTTTAAGGATGATTTTATTATCATTATTATTGTTTTATTATTATTGATTTATTTTATTATTATTTTTTATCTTATTAGTATTACTATTTTATTATTATTTTTCATTTTATTTTATTATTATTTTCATTATTGTTATTTTTATTTTTTTTAGGTTCGTTTTATAATTATTCTTATTATTATAATTATAATTATTTTTATTTTTATTATTAGTTTGAGTATTATTATTCTTATTATTATTAATAATTTCATTTTATTTTATTTTATAATTATTTTAATTAATTTTTGTATTATAATTTAATTTAAGTTTACTATTATTTTATTATTATTGTTATTATTATAATTGTTTTGTTTTATTGATGATTTTATTATCATTGTTATTTTATTATTATTGTTTTATTTTATCATTATTATTATTATTTTATTTTAGTAATATTACTATTTTATTATTATTATTTCATTTTATTTTCTTATTATTTTTGTTATTATTTTTTTTTATATTTAAAATTTCGTTTTATTATTATTATTATCATTATAATAATTATTATTATTTATATTATTATTTTATTATTACTATATTTTATTATTTTTATTTATTTATTATTATTTATATTATTTTTTCATTTCATTTCATTTTATTTTATTTATTTTATTATTATTTTATTATTATTCTTTTATCTTATTAATATTACTATTTTATTATTATTTTTATTTTTTATAGGTTCGTTTTACGATTATTATTATTTTAATTATTATTATTTATATTTATATTATTATTATTATTATTATTCTTATTATTGTTATTAATTTTATTTTATTTTATTTTATAATTATTTTTATTAATATTATTATTTTATTTTATTTTACTATTATTGTATTAATTTTGTTATTGTTTTGTTTTGTTTATGATTTTATTATTATTGGTTTTTTATTGTTATTGCTTTATTTTATTAGTATTATTTGATTATTATTTTTTTAGTAATATTATTATTTTAGTATTATTGTTTCATTTTATTTTATTATTATTTTCCTTATTATTATTTTTATTTTTAAAATTTATCATTATTATTATTATTATATAAATTATTATTTATATTATTTATATTATTATTATTATTACTATTTTTATTTTTATAATTTTTATTTTAATTATTATTACTATTACTATTATTTTCCTTTTATTTTATTTTATAATTATCTTTATTAATAGTAATATTAATGTTAATATTTTATTTTATTTATATTATTTTAATATTATTTTATTATTATTGTTATGATTATCATTGTTTTATTTTATTTATGATGTTATTATCATTATTACTTATTATTTATTATTATTATTACTTTAGTTTATTATTATTATTATTAGTATAAATGTTATTATTTTATTATTATTATTTTATCTTATTGGTATTATTGTTTTATTATTATTGTTCCATTTTATTTTATTATTATTTTCATTATTTTTATTTTTATTGTTTCATTTTATTCTTATTATTATTATTGTTGTTGTTGTTGTTTATTATTATTACTATTTTATTGTCGTGCGATATTTTGGGGCAATAATTATATGTTCTTCCTGGTTTGTATATTGTTTGGTTGGCCAGGACTATGTGTTGGGTATAGTACTTTGTTTTGATGGTTTTATATGGATTTATTGTAATTCTCCAGGACGTATAAAAGCAAGAATATGGTTGTGTTTGATGTATGACCATGTGATATTGTGTAGTTGAGTTCAACTTAATGATATGAAAGTGTATTTACTTGTCATGGATGCATGTTTTGTGTGAACTGAGTGTCTTGTGTAAATAGGTTCATTGGAACCTATTCTAAAGTGCCAAATGCAAGCAAATTACCCGCTACTAGTGTGGCATCTAGCGGAACGGTGTAAACCGCCAAGAGATAGGCCACAAAGTGAACTCTAGAGTAAAACATGAGAGTTGACGCTTGGTGACGGAAGTGGTCCCGCTAGGCGGTGTGTTGTAGAATTGGGTTTGGACCAAAATCCAGTGGGTTGGCGCCCAGCGGCGCCAAGTGTTCTGCCAGGTGGTCTAGAATGTGAGTTAACCTAGCGATGTCAATGTTGTGCTAGGCGGTTTTGGATGTAGTGATGGATTACACGAGGGATTCTACATAACTTTGGATGAAGGTCTTGATGCGATGCTTTGCTAGGGGCCTAGTTACGAGTGCAACTTGTATTGGGGTAACACGTGGCCACTCGAGGTTGTAGCCTGATGGTTTTGGAAGTCCAGTGGAGTGTGCGAGATCGTGGCTCGTACGAATGGGTTCTGGAAGATTGCTCTCCTCGGTGTTATCTGACGAGTTTGGTACTCTTGGAACAAATACAGACTAGGGTTCGTATTGGGGAACTCCACTTGGTGTCGCAGATCGTGGTCATGGCAAATTTATTCCTGCGTGTGGATTATTAAGTGGTGGCTTGTAGTCGGAGGGGCGAGTAGATACTCATGGCAACAAAGATCGATCAATGTAATCATCAAAGGGTGTAGAATCAAGAGGCATCTAGAGGAAGATTTGGAAGTCGAGGATTAAGGATTATGGCTTGTGAGTCTTAGGAAAAGCAACGCTCTTACCGGGTTTTGGTGAACAGGTAAGGGTTGTGCTCTTGCCGGATTTTGGTGAGCAAGCAAGGGTGGTTTCTTGTAAGTCCTAAGGAAAGTAATGCTCTTACCGAGTTTTGGTCAACAGGTAAGGGTTGTTGCTTGTTCTTCCTAGGAGGCGTTAGGGCGTAGGAAAGGAAACTGGTTGGTTATGAGAGAATAGTATATTATGTGATGAGAATTGGGAGTATTAGAACTGTTGGAATATTGTATGGTTATTTGTTATATTGTGTAATGTAGTTTTATTTTGTTGAGCTCACCCTATCTGCTTGTGTTTGGCGATGATCGTGTAATGCGTTACACGGGAGCAGATGATGTTGCATGTGTTACTAGTGAAGCAAATTTTCGTAGAAGGGCTAGCTTGGGGAAAAGCCTTTATGATGTTTTCTTGTTTTATGGATTTTAAACATTTTGTAAACATTTATCTTACCAGACTCGAAATTTGTAATCCACAATTGTAGTTTGTGGATTTTGGTTTATTACGGTATAATCAATATTTTTAAATTTTCCCACATTTTGGGAAAAGGAATTACCTTAAATGTGATTTTATACTTATTCCCTATTTTAATTATTTAAATTAGAAATATCCGGCTGGGATGTTACATGGTGAAAAGAAGAAGGAGGTCCTAGTCACTAGACATGATCAAGTCCTAGGCACGAACGAGACTTACCTTGTGAGTGGTTGGGTGATAACCCCTTGAGGCCAAACTCTACAGGGTTTGGGAACCATCATAGGTGTACACCACCAATGACTCCAATGTCAAGTGCATGTATCTGGATAATTGAGTTTAGTGTGAATTGTTTCTGTGTGTTGAGATGTACTTATATCTTTTGCAATGATCACATGATTGTGTGAGCATAGAAGGATGGATGAGGTGAAGATGCACCTCTGATGGATAGTAGTGAAGTAGCATAGTAGGGTTTGTTAGCTGTGAGGCAGTCATGTCTGCTAAGTTTTGAACACTTTAGACTCCTTTTGCTTGGTGTTGTAAATATTTATATTATTGTGGTTATTGATGGATAATTGTATTAATATTTTATATTTGTCTTCTAGTATCTATTTTGTTTTATCAAATATTTAATATTTTATTTAGTAGTTTAAACTATTAAACGGGATGTTACAATTGTTCTGGAGATTGGTCTCTAAAATTTAACTACCAAGGTTTTGACTACCAAAAAAGTTAGTTTATAAATTAGACACACTAAACATTAACTACCAAAGTTTTGGCTACCAAAAGATTTAGTTTCTAAATTAGTCACTAATTAATTAGTGACCAATACCAATTATAATTTTTTTATTCGTAATAGTGACTATTTTAGTAACCAATAATTTTTAATTTTGTAATTTATATCTAAATCAGTTACTATAGTAACTATAATTTAAGAGTTTTCTTATAGTGAAAATAATTGAAGGAAACCGATAACAAGTGCCAGGATAAATTTAAATCTTGACTAGGATAGATTTTTATAATTTTGATATTATATCAAGAGAGAAAGAAATAAAATAACGATATGCTTTTAGTGTGATTTTGTTTTTCAAATAATCATAAAAATAAAAATCTCCTTTAGAATTCAGTGTGTGTATGTATGTTGATGACGAGTATTAAATTTAGTAAAAAATAATTTTTATTTTAATTGTTTTTATAGATAAGAAATATATTAAATATTTAACATATAAAGAATATGAGAAGGAAAATAAAAAATTTAATTAAAGAAATGAAATCATTCCAAAAGTGAATAGGAAGTGTGTGTATATATGTGATGTTATAGTAGCAAGGGTTGAACAAAAATAATTGATGAGAGTGAATAAGGTGTTTGGTATTATGGTGCTTGTTATGACTTATGCTTTGGCAATAACAAACTTGAGCACAACACAAATTCCAAGCGTATGCAATGGGTACCAACCTTTACTTAGACAATGTGTGCCATTTTTGGTGATTGGTTCATCAAATCCTCCAACCTCTCTTTGTTCAACTTATAAACCACATATATATAACTAGTTTAGTGTCTAATAAATATTTTTTAAAATTATTGGTCATTACAAATAAAAAATGTAATATCTAATTATATTATAAATTTTTATTAATAGTAGAGTTTATTTTAGATTTTATTATATTTTAGTTTATAAATTTTTGTGAATTTAATTGATATAATGACTAATTATCTTATGTTTCTAAATTTGTTTATCTTTAATGAAAGTTTTGTAGTTTAATTTTACACAACCAACATCCATTTTGTAGTTATTAAAAACACCATCTATGTAAGTTATCAATAATATTTAAAACTTACAAGTAATTGTTCAAGTTAATTATATTCAAAACTTAATTATACACTTAAAAATATTTTTATTTATTTGCTCATATGTATTTCTTTTAATATAATATATATTTACAAAGACAACAAAACAAATAAGCTAACATTAACAATGCATAATCATAGGTTTAATACAACTAGGAAATTCTTTTTAAAAAAATACAAAGAGTTTGCTAAAATCATTTTAAAAATAATAGTTAGAGAGGGTTAAGTCCTCACTTTGCTAATTTTAAAAAGTAATATAAAGAGAGGTCAAAGTTTTCAAGAATAATTTCTAACATATAATAAATAAAGAGGGCTAGACCCTAAATCCTAAACCCTACATCTTAAATTAAGTTAATTTTAAAAATATATAAAGAGGGTCAGACCGTCCTTAATGGATGAAATTTTATTTTTTTAAATTGTTATATACGCTTCAAAGTGTTTAATTTAAAAAAAAAACTATAAAAAGTTTGCTAAGGTAGAATATTATTTTAAAAAATAATATATAAAGAGGGCTAAACCCTTGCTAAACTAAAATTAATTCATAAAATAATTTAAAGAGGGATAAAAAACTCTTGATAAGATAAAATTAATTTTTATAGCATAGAATTATTTTAAAAAAAAAATAGATAGAGAGGGTTATACAATCACAAAGCCAAAAACTAATTTTAAAAAATGATATAAAAAACGGCTAAGCCCTATCTAAGAGAAAATTAATTTTCAAAATATCTAGAGAGAGGGTGAGACCCTCTAATGGATTGAACTTTTATTTCTTGAAATTATTAAATTTTGTATGCAGTAAGGTGGTTGCTATCTTTGTGTTGAGATAAAAAAAACCGACACTATTTGCTTTCAATTCTTGGCCTCTACTATTTTTTCCTTACTAAATAAATGTATTCTTGTAATGGAATATTTAAAAATATTATTTTCTATTAGAGTCGTTTATCTTTAATATTTTAGAATCGCATAGCTTACACTAACATTCTATTTTAAATTATTTATTCAATTATCATCAGCTAGCCCACTCTATTTATACAAATATTTTATGTTTTACTCGTTTACATCAGTTGTTGGACGACGCTATATGACGTCAGAAGTAACGTCCCTTAAAACTAACCTGTATAATTTTCTCATGGGCTACCTTACCGACACTGGAAATATGATATATATA
>Ga0214543_1004138_pt1 | contig 27696 bp, 6 predicted proteins | sample CNSS2metaG_FD_160094 | JGI IMG/M metagenome (GOLD analysis project Ga0214543, IMG submission 160094) | Root nodule microbial communities from cowpea collected in UCLA plant growth center, Los Angeles, California, USA - CNSS2 | ecosystem: Host-associated > Plants > Roots > Nodule | place: USA... | reverse complement strand
TATATATCGATCAACCAATCTTCTACAATTTAAGGTTGTCAATTCAGCTCAATTTAAATTGGGTCGGCTTGCTACGGGCTAATGTTTTCCGCCTTTAATTCAAATTGTGCACTCTCACAATTTATTTGTGCACTCTCACAAATTTTCAAAATGAAAAGTGATTTCCAGAGTATATATTGTGAAAACATTTTGGAACAGAACTTTCAGAATTTTTGAAATAAAATTTTTTAAACAATTTTTCGGAACAAAATTTCCACAATCAGATTTTCAAAACAGAATTTTTGGAATCAGTTTTCCAAAATTCATGAAATGTATTTCATAAAATGTTTTCTGAAATAAATTTTGCGAAACACAAATAATATCTTCCGAAACAAGTTTTTTAACATCTCTAATGAGATATATTATAGAAAGAGCTTTCTGAAATATATAAAATACGTTTTGAAAAGACCTTTCCGAAATTATTAAAATTACCGACATCACATCCTCAAAATTATTTTTGAAAGTTAATTTTCACAAGTTAAAATATTATTTTCAAATTTTATCTTTTAGTTTAATTATTTTTAATACATTATATAAAAAATTATATATATATATATATATAAAATTTTACTTTTTAAATTTATATTAAAAATATGTAAGAAATAAAATAAATTAAAAATACTTAAACTTTATATTAAAAAATATTATTTTTATTTTAACTATTTTTAATTTTATTTAAAGTTTATGTTTTCTAAATTTTAAATGACTTTTTTTATTTTTTAATTTTATTTATTTTTTATGTTTTCATACTTCTTAATATATATTTGAAAAAAAAATATTAATATATATGTATATAATTTTATTTTTATTTAATGTACTGAAAAATAAATATAAATATAAAAATAAATAAAACAAAAATATTATTAAACTTTAAATAAAAACAACGAAAATAAAAAATATATTTTGTTTTTAACTTTCGGAAGTCGACTTTCGATAATATATTTTGGCTTCCGGAAGTCGATTTCTGGTAGTATATTTTGACTTCCGGAAATTAATATTTTGATTCTCGGAAGTCGACTTCCGGTGATATATTTTGACTTCTAGAAGTCGACTTCCATAATATATTTTAACTTTTGAAAGTCGACTTCCGATTATATATTTTGACTTCCGAAAGTATTCCTCACCGGAAGTCGACATCCGAAAACAATTTTGGAAGTGTGATCTACGTGACTTCGCTCAAATGATCAAATGGTATTTTTGAAATTTTTGGAGGTGCAAAAGAAATACTTGGAGGTGCAGGAAGAAATCCGCCTTCTTCTTTCTTGCAGCAGCAGTGATGGTTGAAAAGGCAAAGGCGATGACAGGAGTGTGGTGCAGTGATAAAAAATGTTGAGTCTTTTCTTATCATTATTCCGTATAGTTAGTAATTGTAGGGTGCAGGAAGTAATGACCAGTGTTTTTTAAGTTGACTGGAGCAGTTAAATTGTGTTGTTGACATATGCTATATGAACCCTCTTAATTGCTGAACATCTCTTTATTACATTTTTGTTATCCAATTTATCCTTTAATATATAAAAAATCAATAAACTTTATTCCCCATTCTATTTTCACCGTTCGCTAAATCTTACCCATTTATTAAGCATACAATCACAACACTATTATTATATAATTATGAACTCAAAGAACTTATTGTAAATTAATTCTTCTATGGGAATAGCTTAAATGAATATATATTTTTTATATTTGTATTATTTTTATAATCTCATCGTCACACAAAAAATGCAATACGTGTAAAAATGTTTAGAGCGAAAATTTGAACACTTTAGCCTTTCTTTTGTCCCGTCTATTAATTTTTGTTTTTTAAGGATTCAATTAAGATTATGTTTCAAAGTTTTATCTTAAAAGAAAAAAAAAAGCACATGCCTATAAAGCGAGTTTTTCTTTCATTCATTTTTACACTACTAAATTATTTATGCTATTTTTTTCCTATTTAATTTTAAAAAATAATTTTATAAACATTTATAAATGAAAAAGTGTAACATTCCAATTTTAACAGCTTTTAAAACTAATAAATAGGATATTTCACCTTAGTGTTCAAAATAGATAAACAAATGTATAAAGTATATCAATACAGTCTTACAAATGATCGGACTATATAAATATATCAATTATACATACCAAACATTTCAAACTCTAAACACAAGCTAACCACTTACAACAACTTCCCATTGAGATCTCCTTTCGACCTAAAAGATGACTCCTCAACCTCCAGAGGTGTCTCTAAAACTGGAACCGCAACTGCTCCCACTGAATGGATGATCATTGCAAAAGGAAAACATATAACACAAGACAGAAACACAGAAGAAGGGTAAGCTAATGACTTTTAAAGAATTTTCTTAAACCATATAATATTGATATATCTAATAACTACAAACATGTAGATATTCACATACATATATTTATAAACTACGACTCAATTAATCTGGATACATTCATTGAGGCCAGATCCAGTCACTACCACAATCATTGCTAATCCTCCTTGGGGTAGCATCAACTAATCTCCACTCGGTCTCATATAAACAATCTCATATCATATCATTCATAAAAATTACAAAGCTTCTAAAACCACCCAATTTAACTCAAAAATACAAGTTTCAGGCTCTGACTCACTCGCCCAACTAGTAGCACTCGCCTAGCCACCGGCCCATGCTCGCCCAGCTAGTACCACTCGCCCAACCACTAGTCCAGGTCTGGAAGTTCCTGACTTGGAAATTCGCCTAGCGAGTAGCATTCGCCCAGCCACTAGCCCATGCTCACCCAACTAGTAGCACTTGCCCAACGAATCTGCACAATTCTACATATTAGTGTTCTACATAATTTTGCAGATTAACTCACTCACCCAACGAGTATAACTCGCTAGGCGAGTATGCATAACTAGTATAACTCGCCTAGTGAGTGTGCAACTCTACAAAATTATACAGAAAGTGATATAACATGTTTTATGCATCTTCAGCCAACCCATACCACTCTAAAACCAGTGCAAAGCTCATCCAATTATCAAACATCAATTTTATCTAATTATTCATACCAATTGAATGTAAAACACATCTAAACCACCAATTATTCTCAATTAACAGGAAAAACACACATCTTCATAGTTTTCAAAATCACAAGCAATTCCACATATAAGATATATCAATCAATCACAAATTAAACACACAATATGCATTCTTAACAAGTTTAGGAATTAAGACAGAGAAATTAGCTTCCCTTACCTGGTATCTTGCTTAAATAACTCTATAAACGTTAGACGTCTCTAACTTCACAAGATGCTCTATCAACACATAAAAACATCACAAGAACGATCAAGACATACCATTATGATCATTGATCAGCAGAGACTCGTACTGATATATAAAACAATGCATGCAAGCGGAAGAGGGTTTACATGCAACAAAAAACATAAAAGACCAAAAAGACAGCGAAAATTTAACTTACGCGAACGGAGAAACTGATCGGTCCAAATTGAAGAGCTCACCGAGAGGATCAATCCTACGGTCTTGATTCTTTAATTAGATGACCAGAAAAGTAGAACTCTTAGAGAGAAATCAGAGAGCTCTAATAAAGTCATTTCTAAAGAGATGATGTGTTTTAAAATAATAAAACTCGTTTATAACAATTCTATTTATACTAAAACTTTTTAATATTATAATAATCGAGTCTCACTATATTATAAACCACTATCACTTCTAAAATACTATTTTCTAGGATTTTACAAAAAGTAAACTAAACAAAATTATAAATTAAAATTAATACATAAAATTAAATTTATATTAGCTTTTTCAAATTCTTATTTATAAAAAAGAAACTTATTTTTAATTTTATTATTTTTCTTCAAAACGTTTACATGAAAATTTATCCAACCACGCTCTAAAACTAATGTTTAACCTCCAAAACCACAGAAGATTCAGCAGAATCAAGGGTGTCTGGAGAGGGCAATAAATTATGACTTATTCACCGGATCAAAACGTTAAAAAAAAATTATAAATATAAAAATTTTCTTTCTATTTTTATTCTATGTAATGCAATAATGATTTCAAAGCCAAATTTCACAAAGTTTGAGTGTTGGAAAATAAAGATGGAAAGTACTCGAATAAGGGAATGACATAAAATTATAATGTCTGAAATAGTACACAAAGATTATCCATAACTAATGGACAATACCTTTTTTCTTATGATACAAACCACATAAACATAACATGGTTTCATTTTTATTTTGCGAGCACCAAGATCTGGTTCAAATGATGCAGTTCTTTTTCTATTGGGCTGGAATATGAGAACAATGCTTACCCAACCCTAACTAGTTTTTCTCACACTGTATGTGTTCTGAAAGCAATAAATGTGTTCAATCAGGAACTGTGTTCACAGTGGAAGAAACTTCAAACTTTCTTATGAAACAAGTACAAGCTATTTACTTAGTTTTATACACAAGTACCAATGAATGTGTGACAAGACATTTTATCATACAATTTAGCAGCATTGTAGCAAGAAACTTTTCACTGTTTTTAGTGGTGTCTATGGTCATGCTCGGTTTTCATCCAAATGAGATGAGTCAAAGTTTAAAAAAATTACAACCTTGTGACTCAGACAATGCTCCTTTTAGCAAAAATGCAAGGGGAAAACAACAACAACAATTCTTAAATTATTATTATTTTTTTAAATGAAAGCATGGGTGACGAAGGATGGAATGTTCCTATACATTTCCCATGTGGTCCTGTTCATAAACTCATGATATTTTCCTAAATTGTTGGCGGTGACATTGTGACAATGTTTACAAATACATAACAGTAGATAACTTAGATCGAAGGTTAGTGATATTTTAATTTTGAGTAAATATATTTTGTCTTCAAATTATTGTAAAAAATCATATTCTATATTTAAATTAAATTATAGTACTTTGGAAAAGTTATATAAAACATTCTTTTCACCATGTGAAAATTATACTATAATTTACTAAAAACTCTTTGTTGCATAAGAATATTTTACACGACTTTTAGAAAGTAGAGAAAATAAATACTTAATAATTTGATTGAGAAATTGTTAAGAAATAAATTTTAAATTTAACTCAATTTCATAAAATTGATTTATAAATATACAAATTTTATTAAAATAACTATGATACCAGGTTAACAAATAAATTTTAAATTCACAAAAATTTATTTTTAAGATAAGATTTGAATCTATGTACAGTAAACTAATGTTATTATTAGTTAAAAAAAACATGTCAAACTATTTAACATGATTTCAAAATAAGTCATGAATTAAAAACTGATTTATAAAACTGGTTTATAAGATGGTATTACGAACCGATCTTATTCCAGTAATATGACTCATATAACTAGTAATCACATATGATAAAAATCAAACCTAAATTGCTTACTACAAATGGATCATTTCCACAAATACAATGCACGTAACCAAATACGATCAATCCACAAACATTATAAGGAAGAAAAGAATAGAAAAATGGTTGATGATGTTGGTTGGGAATAATGGTCGGGTTGACATTATGGCTTAGAACAGTGAAGACACTTGCAATGTAGCAACAGCAAAAACGCATCAATTGTGTTAATTTGTTCTTCATGAGCACATGGTGAGCATTAGAGAAAAGAGAGAGAGAGAGAGAGAGTGCTTGTGAAAGAAAATGAAGCACCAACAACCATATATATCTCCTGTTTCCAATGTTGTGAGGTCACACTGTGTTAGTGATTCTTTGCAATGGAGAAAGTTTATAATGGTAACCCTAGTGAAAGTGATGGCAACCCCTATGTTGTGCCATGCCACTATATATGTCACTTGTCTTGTTTCCCTTGCTTCATCATCACCATTCACTCATTTGTCTTTGGATACCATTGCTCACTTCCATTATTACCACCAATTCTTTTTATTTATCTATACTTTTATTCTTCCTTTTCTCATTACAATTTTATTTTATCTCTTAAGAAAATTTCTTGTTCTTGCTCTTATTAACTGTGTAATTTAAGTTCGTGTAGTTACTTTATGCATGTTATTAAAAAAGTTCACATCAAAGTATAAACAAGTGTCACATCATGGATATGAATAATGCAAGAAAGTATCTTTTTACAACTAAACACTAGTAACACTTTCATAAAAGTTTTGTGAGAAAAAGTTCATCAATATCTAAACACACATATTTTATCCTAACATAAAATCTTGAACTTATTTAACAACTTGTTAAAAATCCTCTAAAAAGTTTTTCTAAACTATTTTACATTATTCTATTTTCTATCTTCATTTGTTTGTTGGATGTTTCATATTGTCAAAGATAAAGTTATTTCAAATATATAAAGGATACAAATCTTACTTTACAAGTCGATTTTATATAATTGAGTTAGATTTAAAGTCTATTTTTTAACATGATTTCACAATCATGAGTTAGATCCTTCCTAACAAAATTTAATGCTAGTTGTGTTTATTGTTTCATTCCCTATCAAACAATTATCAAAGACCACTTATTAATCTTTCACTTACACGATTTCTGATCCCAAAGAATGTGCGTCTGATGGTATCGTATATAAGAGAAAAGTTTTCTCGTTATTCGGGTTCGGAATGAATTATTGAAAGTCTAATATCGACTAGAAATAAAATTAATTCACATTATATAAGTAAATACAAATCTCACCTTACTAGTCAATTTTATAAGATTAAGTTAAGCTTAAAATCCATTTGTTAATATTTGTATATTTGAATATTTTTAATCACTTATATGTTCAATTTATCCTTTTTACCTTTTAAACTAAATTATAATATTTAAAACACAAATTATCTAATAGTTAAAACTAAATTTTATGACAGAATAAAAGATCTATCATCAATTTAAAATGTAGTTAAGAAAATTATTCATTACAGTATATTATTTCTTATAGGAATTTAAATATTAAAAAAAGTATTTTGTGCATTGTAGTATTACTAGTTAAATTGGTGAAAAGTAAAACATATAGAGTTAGAGTTTGTTTAGCAAAGATGGATGTTTATGTTAAGGTTTGGTAAATCCAACAACCTTATCCTATTAATACCCATGTTTGTGGCGATGACAAGAATGTAATGATCCACACCCATATGATTTGGACATGCCTTAAAGTGGAAGAGAAAAGTTGACAAGGACAGATATAAATATGTTAAGGAAAAGGACAAGGTTAGGCAGCTCAATTTCTAATTTCTTCAAACCTTTTTTCCTTTATCTAATAGCTGTCAGAGACCAATCAATTTCTTCAACTAATCTTTCAATATCACATAATTGAAATAATCATGTGCCCTAAGAATTTACATTTGCAACAACACACCAACGTTACTGTCTTCTTAATTTATGCATCAATGTTTCATCGCCTTTCAAATCACCAACGGCTAATTTTTTTCCAAACCTATACACCATTCGCTCACTACCCTAACTTTCATCTTAATAATAATAGTAGTTAATGAAACCTGCCTCAGTTAGCTTTTTAATTAATTCATTAATTAATCCAACAACTTTTCTTTTTTCTTTTTGAATAATCATAACTTCCTCCATTATCATCAAATACAGTGTACCATTTTTACATGAAATAGTTTTAACTTAATAAGTAACTAAATATTAAGATTAGTTAGATATTTTCAATTTTAAATATGGTGTTAACTTTCATTACTCCAATTAATTATAAGTCATTGTAGAATATATATATATATTATGCACAACTTTTCCTATTTAATATGTTATTCCTTTTTTGTTTTAGTGGATACATTTGATCACACAATCAAGTATATTAGTAAGAAGTAACTTTTATTTAACCAAATAATTTTATAAGATTTAGCTAGATCTTATATTAAAATTTTCTTTTAGCTCTTAAAGTTAATGGGTAATTTTGGTCCCATGTAATTAGTAAGAAAAAATATTATTATTTTTATTAGTATAGTCAAAGTTTGTTTTAAGCCTTATAATAAATAGTTTAAGTAAATACGTAATTATTATTATTGTTATTATATGGACACTTAAAAAATTTGTTAGCAATTGAATGACACAGTACTTATGAACCAAAATTATCAAATATTAGAGGATTGATGAAATGTGCTATTAATTTCTTATAAATATTAAAATTGCATGTAAGTAATAAAAACAAATTTAGTAATATATAAATTTGTGGAGTACCCGCAGAAATTCTTTATTACTTATAACGATCTTATACTAAAATAAAATTAGCTTTTGTAATAACAAAATTTGAAAATAACTAATACCATTAGAATAGATTAATGTACATGATTGGTCTAAGTTGGAACAAGGATGCGTGAATGGTAAGATAGAAATTCTTCACCGACACGATATTACATTAATTTTCCATAACACGTGGTACACTATCCAATAATTTTCTTAAGCTTGTCATTTTTTATCCATGTTCAAATAATTAACACCAATAGGATATGAGGCATATGATTTAAATATAATAAAGCATTACATTGAATATAAAAGAGAATGATATTTAAAAAAAAATTATATATCATAACTATAGAAATATAGAATTACGAAATACGGAAAAGAGTCCCCAAAGTATCTAACGTATATATCATATAATTATTATTTTCAAATATTTATATTTCCATCCTAGTTTTTAAATGATGAGTAAAGTTTTATCATCACTTGATTTAACTTTTTGTTTAGTATGAAACTAAAATGATAATAGTAACAACATAACAACATATGATACAATAAAAAAATTATGATTTTAATAACTTAAATAAAACTCTCGCAAAATTTAGAGAGTTAATTTTTTAAAGTAAAGAGTTTTAACGAATGCTTATTTAAAAATTATAAAAAAATGTAAATATCATTTTATTAGAAACATAAGAAAAATGAATATATATTTTAAAACTAGAGAAAATATGAATATACCACTTTCATTACCTCAAAATCTATAAATCCAATTTCTCTATAAAAAAAAATTAAAGGATTAATAAAACTGTAAGAAACAATTTCAGGAATTTAAGTCATTTTTGAGTTTTAATTTGGTGTGATTAACTCTGTTTCATGACATACTGTTAGTTACTTTAAAAAGTACGTTGATATTTTTTTCTTTCTAGAACACAATTTTGTGAAGTCAAAACATGAGTTGTTTTCTAATGTAAAGTTAACGTTGCAAATTTTAATTCAAACATGTAATATAAGACCTTTTTACGTTTGGATCACAAAGACTTTTTCTTATTTTATTTTTATATATAGGGTCTTGCGTAAGAACATTTTATACATAATTAATTATAATATTAAATGAAATCTGATTTAATAACGATAAATGCAATTTTACTTTATTTAAAAAGATAAGAATACCATAAATATTATATAATTATTATATTATTTATTTAATATTTACTAATAAAAGTTAAAAAATAATTAAATAATAAAAAATTATATTTTAATATTATTAAAAATTAAAATATAATTAAACATAAAATGTTTAAATTAACAAAAGAATTAACAAAAAATAATAATAAATATCTAAAAAATTACAAAAAATAAAAATAAAAATAAAAGTATTAATTTGATATTTAATTGAATTTCCAAAATTCTTTTTTTATTGTTTAGAGATTTTAAAAGATATTTTTATATTTAAAAATCAGTTATATCTATTTATATTATTTTAATTAATAAAATTAATTATTCTAACTTTCAATATAAAAATAGATAAAATTAATATGCATTTATTATTTAATCAGTACCAGAGCACTAATTAATATTCTCTTTTTAAAATCACAACATTTAATAATGATGACTAACCTTATGTTATATATTTCGATATACAAAACAAAAAACATCACAAACGAAATACATCCGTTGACGCAAAACCCAGAATAAAATATAACCATTATTATAGAGAAACTAAATAAACGGAAAACAAAAGGAAAGAAATACATTAGTTAATGACAAAAAAAATAGTACACCAAAATCCACACACACTATACATATATTATATTTTAAAATGTATATAAAATTACTATTAATACAAATATTAAATTTTAATTGATTAAAATAAAATAGCATGCAAAATGCATCCAAAATGCAACATAAACGTGTTTTTACTAGTCTTTTATACAGTTCATATTACTTTTTTTGTTCCTTGTGACTTTGATGGAATGTATTAACTATGGTAAAACGAATTTTTAAAAGCTCACTTATGATTTGTTCCATAAAGAAAAAGACAAATAGATTGAATGAAAATAAATTAATAGAGTAAAAATATTTCAAAATAAATTAAAATTTTAAAAATTTTGACTGAAAAAAATTGAAAATGTATAAATAGAAATATTTGAAAAACAATATAATAAAATTAACCATTTCTAAAATTATTTATTTTGATAAGGAGTCATCTTCCAACAAACCAAGACTAGAGTAGTAAGTTTGTATCACGAATTAAAAAACTTCTAAAATTGTTTTTGCACATGGTTTTGTTTTTTATTTTTTAAATTTAGAACCGAAACTTAGACAAAGGTATAGGCTATGTTTAATTTTTGGTATGGATATTCTAATTTAGTATATATAATAAACTTACTTTCATGGCATAATTAATCATTTTAAAAACACATTTGTGCAATAAATGTTTGGATTAATTATGATTTTGTCCCTAAACTTTAACACGATTTTGGTTTTAGTCCCTTCTTCAAAGTTTAATCTAGTTAAGTCCCTCTCCTTACAAAATATATGGAATTGGTCCTCAATAGTGAATGACATTAACTAGTCATGGGGACCAGAAAAGTGCTTCCACCATCCGTCGTTGCTACCACGCCTTTGGTTGGAGGAGTCGCCACCATCGTTCAAGTGTACCATCGTAGAAGAACATGAGACCAAACCTCCACTTGGGGTTTCCCTCTATAGTGTCGCCAATTTTCCTCTTCCTTACCCATTTCTCTACACCCTTCACCTTTTCCTTCTTTTTTTTTTTTTCTTATTTTGATGTGATTTTTACTAATGGTAATTTTCTTTGTTGGAAATTTTTTGTTCCGTTAGGGAAGAATGGACCGAAATCAAAAATTGACAAAGAGAGGATGAAGGTGGAATGGAGGCACATAGGTGAAATTCTCTAGGTGTATATCAACGTTGGAAGAGAAGGAATGGAGATTGAAGATGAAATGTGGAGTTTGATAGGTAAGTTTGCAAAGTTGATGATTGAAAATGGAGGTGAATGATGGTGGCTTTGATGCTTTTGAGTGTAAAAAAATGATAAGGAGTAAGATGAAGGTAATGAATATTAGGGACCAATTCCATGCATTTCGTAAGAAGATGGACTTAATTAGATCAAGAAGAAGAAGAAGGCATAAGGATAAGGTGTCACTCTATTTGCCGCATCCATGAAAAAAGTTAATGTCGTTAGTTATTAGGGACCAATTCCATGCATTTCGAAAGAAGATGGACTTAATTAAATCAAACTTTAAAGTAGGGACCAAAACCCAAATTGTGACAACCAATTTCTTTATTTACTTTTTTTTTGTTACTATTATTTTCTATATTATACTTATAAAAAAATTTAACACATAATTTTACAATAACATATAACATACTTAAAATATTCACATACACATATATTTATATATTTTGCAGTATTGTATGCATCTTAAATTTACATCATTTGGTACATATTAGATTTTCTACACTAGAAGAGGAAGAAGTATTATTTATTTACAGTTTTCCTCTCGTAGATTAACCTTTAAACATGTGGAAAAAAAAGGTTATGGATAGGATTCACTTGGATTATTGGGGGTAAATAAAAAGTGACTCCAATATGTTCTTCCAGGATAATCAATGCATTTGGAGCATTTAGGAATGTAATAGTAGAATTTTCAGTTCCTTAAAACGTTACCGAATTATTACCACATTAGTTTGTCATGTGTTTCCCATAAATACTGCTACTATATTGGTAAGGAATGGGTCGGACATGTTAGGGGCAGCCATCTACGATGAGATTATAATATTCTTTTTATACACAACCACAAAATAGGAAAGTGGGACAAATATCACATAAAAATATAACATATCTCAATAAAATAAAATAAAATGAAATGAAAACTCTTTCAAATTCATGAAACTGAGTTTTTATCATACTTCATAAAGATTTAATTAATTTTGTAGTGACTAGTCGAGATAAATGAGTCTTATCATGACCAACAAAGTAACCCAAGAACATCTCATCTTGAGTAATATCCACTCATTTAAATTCCCAAGGTCGTACCTCTAACTATAACAATCAGATCTTTATTTATCATAAATTTTATTTTGATATTAAACCATATAATTCTATAAATAAATAAATAGGACTAGTGCATATATGAAAACAAATATAGATAAATAACGAGGATCAATACGTAATTGGAGGTAAATATAAATAAATAAATAAATGAGAATAATATAAATTAAATAAATATGACTAGCACAAAACTGGAGATGAATATAAACAAATAAATAAATAAGAATTAGAACTAAATATAAATTAGAATGAGATTAGGGACACCTCAGTTAAGGTAAATATAGAAATAAAAATAATTATGAAGAGATAAAAAATACAAAAAATAAAAAAATAAAATGATAAATGTCTCATCTCCTTACCTTAAAGATCGTAAGAGATAAGTGCACGTTTCTCCTTTTTATACACTCGCATTGTTGGCTCTTCTTGTTAACTATGCCTTCTTTGTTTTTATTTTTCACTTCATTGTATTGCTTCGTTTCACTCTCAATGTCTTTTTTTTTAGTCGTTTGAACCTTTGCTATTTATAAACATCTTAATCTATACATAGATATATAGATACACTTTTGCATTCAATTTCTTTAGATTTTGGTTAGATATGATTTATCTCCATCCTGAATTTTCTATAGAAAGCTCTTAAACATTTAATGTAACTAACAGTTTATACTTAAATTTTATCCATCATCATTCTTTATATTCTCTACATCCTGAATTCCTACATATCGAAAAGGAATAAAAGAAAAACTAACTAAAGCCATATATATTACTATATTCTATGTATGTTAAGTTAATAAATATCTAAAAGCTAAAACCTAAAGTAAGCTAGATACATATGACGATACATTAGCTCCTTCAATATATATTTAGAAGGTGTTTCGGTTTATAAATGTTATTTGCTAACTAAAAAAATTATCTTTATTTATTTACTTTATCCTTTGAGTATTTTTACTATTTTATTTAAATATTTGTTATCATTATTGTAGTAGTACTTATTATTTATTATTATTCTTATTTCTTTTTTTTTCTTTATAACTACATTATGTCTAATAATAATAATAATAATTTTTAGTTATATATATATATATATGTTAAACAATAAAATATTTATAAAAAATATGATTGTAATGCATCGTATATTATTGCATTATAAAATTTATGGATGTTACAAAAATCGTGTTATAGTTCAAGACCAAAAACATAGTTAACCTTAAATTTTTTAACTGAAAACTCACTTCCATAAAGACATAATTTATATTACTTCTGTAAAATCGGTTTACAAATTTAATTTAACTTAAATATAAATTTACAAACTTAATAAAAAAGGTATTTAATATTTTCAATGTAAAACCTATCTCCTTCTTCACAAAATCAACACCACCAAAACCTTTATCCACGTTCTAACCTCCCTCCTTTCCCTTTTCCTTTTCCTTCCTCTTTAGTATCTCAAAATTTTCTCTCATTCTTCCTTACCCATGAGTTGCTACTCAATCAGAAGGGAGAAGCTCCTAAACTCCTTGCTACTCACCCCATTCAAAGTAAGTGACGATCCCTTTTTCCCTTAGTTGTTTTTGGTTCACACATGCAAGAACTTTTTCCCCCTTGCATGTGCTCTTTTAGGTCTCTTGAAGGATCTTCTTTTAAGTGTGATTCCAAAGAATCGAATGTGTCTCTAATCCATGCTCTCTGTGTGTTCTAGAAGTCTCCTACGAGTTTTTAGTGTTAGAGCTTTTTGTGAGAAGGAGAAATATCGTTTTTGCACCACAAGGTGAGGGAAGCTATTTTCTTTTTGATGGAAGTAATTTTGTCTTGCCTGTTATAATTTGATAGGTTGAATTGCTGTAATTTTTGTGTTCTGATGTGTTGAATTAGTGAGTGCATGTGAAGTTTAATGGTTTATGGTCTTGGTTTTTGGATGTTTAGAACAAGGTGAAAATTTGCTATTTTAGCTTAAGCGAGAATCTTTAGCTTAAGCGAGAACCCCTAGCTCAAACGAGAGAAATCTACTCAAGCAAAATTAACTACAATTTCACTCACTTTTCTCTCTATTTAAGTTTAGTTCAAACGAGAATCTTTAGCTTAAGCAGGAGTCCCTGTGTATATATCATTAAGTGTATGTGTGTGTGTGTGTGTGTATATATATATATATATATATATATATATATATATATATATATATATATATATATACTTAGATTATCCTATACTTATATATAATATAATGAGAAATATTTTAATTATTTAGCTCAGTTTAAGAATGACAATGTGGGGATAGGTTATGTAGGCAACCCATAAGAAAAAAAGTGTTGGACAGACTAAGTAGTTTGACCTGCTGACTTACTTTCTCTCGTATAACCCACAGAGACCAAGAATAGGATGGGATGGGCTAATCCACATAACCCATGTTGTGTGGATTTGCCTCAAAATGTATCCATATCTTATTATGTGTCTATTGATATGAGTATTGTGAGGGTTTGTCATTAATTAAAATTATTTTCGAGAGACTTTTTTTATCGGTTCTTATTTTCTACAACTTTAATAACTTGAAATTTAATTTTGGTTGTGATTTTAGTTATATGCATTTGTTATGAAATTTTTAAGGGACTTGTATTTAAAAATTAGAAATTATAAAATGATAAATGATATTTATATAAAAAATATGATTATAAAATTTATTATTTCTACTAATTTAATTAAATAAAATAAGGTTCTTAAAATATTAACTAAGAAAAAAAAATTATAAAATGAACAATCTTTTATTGTTATAACCGAGAAAGAAAATTATGAAATGAATAATCTTTTATTTGAATGAGCCGGTTCCCAAGTTCACATGTTAAATGTTATGTAGAGCGGATGAAAAAGATTAACTCACATTTCTTGTACGAACAAACCAAATGTAGTTCACTTATTTCGATTCAAATGGTGGACGGGCCAAAAGAAAGCGTACCAAATTGTATTACATACCTAATTATAATACCCATTGAACTAAGTATAAATAAATTTACTTTTGTTTAATTTTATAAACTTTATTTATATATGTATAGACGACTATGCAGCCAGAGCGAAGTGATTTTAAGGAAACATGTTTTTCTTTGTCAGTAAAAATAATAATCATAAAATAAGAAACGTATCAAAATTATTTGAAAATGACGAACTGTCTTCAATAATCCCACAAACGTGAGAGTTCGTAAACAAAACTAAACTAAACTAAAATAATTTACTCCCATATAGAATATGAAATTTCACAGCAAGAGAGTGAATTTTCAATTTGATCTTTAAAAGTGTTAGCTATTGTTATTTTTTACTTCCTCAGTTTAATAAAATATATTGACAATTCATTTTAGTATAAAAATTTAAATATTAATATTAGCGTGCTTTATTTATGAACTAAAATAATGATAATTACTTAAATTAAGAGACCGATAAACATATAAATGTATATATGATAATTTTTTTCCTTAATTTTAGATGCTATCATTAAAACTTTCATGATGAAAATTATAGTTTACACATACTAAAAGAAAATATGTCTAATTATCGTTTATATTTATAGTCTTGCCTAATGATCCTATCAATTCAACAACTCATTAATGGTAGACATGAGATCTAAAATTTGAAACTTATTATTGTCATCATACTTTCAAATTCAGCCCCTTATACTTTCTCTCTCTTTTCTTTTTTTTTTTCTTCTTCTTAAAATTGGGTTGGTATTTCACTTTGTCCATCATGCAAAATAGTTATTTGCTAAAAACCATCAAAATATACATAATAATTATTTCAGTATTTAGATCAACTAATTAAAATTTTTGTACAAGCTAATTTAATAAATTATTTAAATGCATATTTCAAACATCAACAATTAAAGAAGATACACTACCGGAATAACACGTAAACAAGTTGAATTGGTCAGTGATTTATACATTCAAATTGTACATGACCTTTCAACCCATTACAACCTTAATTTATTTTAGACCTGTCTAATACGATAATACAAATTAACAATTTAGCACCCTAGAATTAGACCAATGATTTTCTTTTTTAGGAATGGGTCCATATAATTCTGATTTTACCTATATATCTAATATCTTGGTGAAGAAGGACAGAAACAAGAAACAATGAATTTTAAAACAAAGTACCATTGTCTTCACAAACGCACTTTCGTTGTTGGTCATATACGAAAAAGCACATTCACTATGTCTTTCCATGTTGCCATGTCTTTCTCACTCAACCTTATCTTTGGGTAAAGGCCACCAATTAGGGAAAACAAAGTTGTGGATGAAAGTGTGGTTGAAAACAAAGCATTTGTAAACTTTCATTAGAAGTTACTTTTTCAAGAAATACTCATAGCCTAAGTTTTTGTAGGACTTCGTTATATGTGATTGCTTTTAACTTGTTTCGAGGTAATTACTAATTTATTATGTAATTATACTTGTTACGATTTTATTTATGTGAAAATGTGTTTTTTACTGAAGAAATTAGAATCTCTCGCTTTGAAATTTATTATTTAGACACGTGAGAATTATATTGGGTAGAAAATAAAGTTAAAACAGTAATTGTTTTAATTTATTGGAAGATGTGATCATGTTCACGAAAGTAGGGGACGTGCTCCCATAGAAGAATGATTTGGACACGTGTTATATTTTGTTTTTAGAGATTATAACCATTTATAAGCATGATTTTGTAATGTGTTTTTATGGGACCAAACTATAATTTGCAATTCAGTTGAAAGGTTCGTACGTATGATATTTAACAAATCTTTTCTTGCTCTGAAAGGGTTCCGAGGACGGCGTAGGGGACCTATAAAAGACACTCTGATGGCTAAGTCAGCACTGTGATGTCAGGGTTTTAGAGAATAATTTAATGCGTAATTAATGCATAGAACAGTGTGCTATTTATACCTTTTTACCTGTGGGTCCTACCTGAAATGGGCTTTTTGGTCCAATATTCCCTTTCTGGTCATTTCTGGATCCAATGGTAAGGAGAGAAATTACCAGGAGGTCCTTCGAGGGTTGGCGATGCTCGGTATTCGGTCATGAGGATTTTTATGGGTACTTCTTGTCTGTCTTGACCATCTAAAAGGTAGTTGGACTCGTCTTTGGTCTTGAGTGCAGAACAAATAATCTGGAGAGGGGTACTCGGTGTAAGGTGTGCGGCTTTAGGGAACTGTTGGCAACCGCACATTGCGGAGGGGGACGTCTAGTGCAGGGAGTGCAGCCAAGAAGGTCGTTGGTGGCTGCATATTACAAGGGGAGACCTCTTGTACAGAGTATGCGGGCCAAACGTTTGCTGAGGGCTGTAGGCTATAGAGAGGGACATCTAATGGAGGGTATGTGGCCATGAGGTTTGCTGAGGGTCGTATACTATAGAGGGGGGGTATCCAACACAGGGTATGTGGCCATGAGGTTTGCTGAGGGTCGTATACTTTAGAGGGGGTATCCAACACAGGGTGTGCGACCATGAGGTTTGCTGAGGGTCGTATAGTTCAGAGGGGGGTATCCAGCACAGGGTATGCGGCCATGAAGTTTACTGAGGGCCGTATACTTAGGTGTGGTTGCGACATAATAAATTACAAAAAGTCATCTTCTTTAAGTTGTAGTCATAGATTTCATTCAAAAATAATGTGTAAAACTTAAGTTGTGATTATTTTAGTGTGCATGTGTCAAATTATTAGGATTATGTTCTTTCATTATTTGATGCATCTAAAGTTATTGAATTGGATCTCGATAACAATATCGAAGTTCGAGAAAACTGTATTATCTTTTAAATAAAATAAGAAATAATTTTGTAGGATTAATATAATTTTGGATATCATATTTAGACTTTACAAAATAAAAAAAAATGATTGTAAATAGCGCATTTTATTATGTAGTATAAAGTTACCATCCTTAAAAAAACGTAACGCATAATAAAAATGTGATTGACATTTTCAAAATTATTAACAAAGTATAAGTTAGGGTTTAGTTTAGATGAAAGCGTAGTCCATATTTTGGGTGTCTAAGTATAGGTCACGTTTTGAATAAATCATAGTTTATACTCAGACGACTAGATTGTAAACTACAGTTTTACGAATAATCGTAATATATACTATTTTGAATAGGGTTAATTTGTGAAATTTTTATTTGTCCCCGAAAGGTCTTGTTGTATCTCATTAACTGCGAATTTGTTGTTTTTCTCCTACTTTGTGAAATAGAGGCTTTTTCCTCCCTTTGTCTTCCGTAAGTTATTGCGTTGAAGTTTGTTCTCTCTTCCTTCTTGTTTTCTTTATTCTCTTTTCATTTTAGTCTCCTAATATGTTAAACTACAAAATAGTAAAACGTTTTGGAGTGACACCATTGTAGTCCTCCCATTGTTTCTTTTGAGCTTGTATTTGCATTTGGAGGTTTATGCCTACGTTTTGGGTTTACCCAGTGACATGTTTTTGTATTTTGGGTCCTGTCATTGTGTTTTGCATTTTGGATTTTCATTTTGGGTCTTCCCATTAATGTTTTTGAACTTCTGCATTTTGCGTCATTGACCTAGTGACTTAGTGAGCTTCTACATTGTTGCGCTCCCAGGTTCCTCTCTCGTGGCTATAAGTTTTAGAATTTTTATGTGATTTTTTATTTTTTTATTTGAAATATTTTTTTTAAATATGTTGAATTTTTTTTTTTAAATATGTTGATTTTTTTTTTAAATGGTTTATTGTATGCTTAAATTTCGTTTGTTTCAAATTGTTGTTGCATTGAGTGATCCTTAGTTTCTCATTTGAAATTAAATACAAAAATTTGTACTACTTCTTGTTTTTTTTAGTGTATATTTTATAAAATTAATATAAGACGAGACAATATTGATAATGTACATGTATTGAATCTTGAATTGTCTGGATAGATAGTTTAAAAAGATTAATCATTTGTTAATAGTTTATTTGTGCATATAAATTTTATATACATATTTTAAATTTCATGATTTTTTTCTAATTGTATTTCGTATTAATTTTCGGGTGCATATTAGGTTTTGATTGATAATTTCTTTCATTTCATGCAACCTAAAGACCAATGTGAATGACAATTTTACGAAATTTAAGAAATGAATTTTAAAATTGATATTTACCAATGAACTAAAGAAAGTGAATCTTTTCGAATGGCATAGGGTAACACCTTGAATACAAAAGTGGGGTGATTTCATTCAGAGAATCTTGAAATTGTTCATACAATTTCAGTACATATACGTATGGATCTGGATTGAATTAATTCAGTACATTAGTGTTGAGTATGAGAGATACGTATAAGAATTATACAATTACCGCAATGTAATGAAGGTAGAAGTGGCGATGAAGTCAAGTTTAGATGTCCTTATGTCAATTTTTATGGAGAAGGTTGTATGCAATTGAAATTAGGGAACATTATGATGGTTTTCTTAGAAGTTATACAACTTAGACATAACACAACTGATTAATAAACTTTCCAACTATATCCTAAACTGAAGATGTTGATTCTACCATGGAAGAATGATTGGTGGAAATTAGACTTCCCAAGTATTTTCTAATGATCGCATATTATACAGAAAAAAATTTGAATGATTGAAAAAATGTCTAAATGGTAAATTTTAAGAAAATTTCTTAGCAAGAGTGGGTTGAATTAGCTGCGACTCAAATAATAATTTAACAAATATTAAATAATTACAAATTAAAAATAAATTACGAAATTAAAGATAAAAAAATTAGTATAATTTTTTGTAAATTAGTCGGTAAAGTAGAAGTGTTTTAATAATTTATAAAAGAGTCTGATGAGAATATAATCCAGAACAATGCAACTAATACAAGATTTTTCTGCCGTACGAATATATCTTTGATTTGGTGCAAATTGGTATATAACGTTTTTATATAAGGAAACAATATTTATAAACTAACACGTCATTAAATTGAGAGATACAACTAAAGATTTAAATCTAATAAATAAAAGATTATATTAAATGTGATAAATTATAATTACTAATAAAATAAATAGATATTCTGGTCCTAATATTTATCATAAAAGAATTGCTACTTTACATTCTATCCCTACATAATTGATAAAATTTAATTCAAAAGAAGAAGTACCCTTTTCCATGTTGATGTTTGTTAACTTTAAACTTTATCATGATAATAATATCAAGAAAGTGAGTGATATTTGTCATATATAAAGAGCATAATCTTTATGTGATCCAACTCTAATCATTGTGTAAGAGAGAGTCTGAAAAGGAGCATGGCACTAACTTCTTTTCTTAATCCCACACTCTCTTGTCATCATGTTAACAACCAGAGAATTAACACCAAAAAGTAAGTGCATATTCCTTTAACCTTTTGCTTCATGCTACATCTTAAGTTGATTCTCTCATAATTAATCTGCAATTAAGAATATTGTTAATCATATTATACACCATAGGTGGTTATTACTCATGTGATTCCGGTTAATCAGGTAGGACTTTGAAAATATTGAATACGAAAACCATGTGCTGCTTTAGACACCAGCTTTATAAATAATTTGAGGATGAGTTTAACTTTATGCTTTAAATTTTCTTATTACGGAAGGAGCAAATTGAACTATTTTTTGGATTGCAATCATACAAAATTAGATGGTATTTGAATGAGAAAATTATTAGAATTAGGAACGATAACGAGTCAAACTGGGAATGGATAATGTTTATTCGTAATTCGATTCGCAATAAAAAAATTTAATCGTTGTCAGACTTATTACCTGTACGAGAATCGATATAAAAAATATTCACAGATATTTTAAAATTTGCAAATGAAATACCTACAAATATTTCAAAAAAATATTTTATAATTTTTTAAAATTAAATTTAAATAACATTATAAATAAATATAAAATATAAATTAAATTAAATTAAAATTAAAATTTAATCTAATCTAATAAAATATAATTAAATTTGAATTAAATTTAACTTAATTTAAATTTGAATTTGAATTTCTCATAAATAATAAATACTTACACGTACAAATAATATGATATTCATACTCAATTTATTTACAAATAATATTAAAATATCCGTTATCTGTTATCTACTGATAATAAATATTCACGAATATCAATTATTCATCGAAGATTTAAAATCTTCGGACCACGTACGAAATTTTTTTTATATTTCTTATTAAAATCACATGTTCCTCTTCTATGAACAATAAAAACTGCAAGTCGTACTTTCTTTTACAAGAAAATTTTCTAGCAATTCCCACAAATTCTTATATTAATAAAAATTATTTAAGATATACTCAATGATAAAAATATATATATAAAAGAAAAAGAGTTTTGTTCAAGATTTTTTTTTATGTTTATTAAGAATGTTATAGAGTCTTGGAATTAAAAAAAAAAGAGTAAAGTTAAATATGTTTTTTATTTTTAAATTATTATTAAAAATGTGTAGTTTGTCTTGAAATTAAATTATATATTATTTAGTTCCTGAATTTTATGAAAGATAAATATCATTTTGAACCAACGACAGATAAACATATGAAACTTTATTTGTAATACGAAAAACTCTCCCCACATTATTTATTATTTATTAGAGAGAATGTTTTAACTACTATAAATTGCAGAAACAACATAATGTATAATTTATATCAGGGACAACACAATTTTTGTAAAATAGTTTGAAAGAAAAACATATATAACCTGAAAAAATAGAGTAAAAACCATAAATAAAGATTTAAGAAAATTATTGTAAAATATATTGGACACGAAATTTTTTGTAAAGAATGAATATTTAAATATGCTTTAAAATCTTAATATATCTTTAATTTATTTAAACTATTTTTTTTCCTATTTTTCATTTATTTTCTGGAATCAAAATTAGAGGGGTGCAAAAGGATGAGATTACGACAAGTCTGGAGAATAGCACTGACACAGTGACCAGTGTCGGTGTTTTAATGTGACGAGATACAAATTCTTATCGACTTTGTTCTCTCAGAATTGGACGAAACGTTTTTCCATTTCCTCTTCTAATATCGAATAATTTTATTTTTGTTCTAAAAATCAAATGTCATGAAAATCTATTCAGCAACAAAAAAAAAATAGCACTTTCCATCAAATTTATAAAAGTTATTATAGATTAAGAAGTTGATTAGTTTGAAATAGAAGTTGAGAACGTTAATCCAATTAGAAAGTGTTAGAAGGAAGTGAGAAAATGAAAAAAAAAAAAAAAAAGGCAATGCCAGTTGTAAGTCAATAATAATAAAACTTATAATAATGGACGGCCAACACAGTTCGTTCATTCAGCGATCTTAAGGATAAGACGTAAGAGTATTTGTCGGTCGTCCAATCTTTCTTTCAATTTTTTTTTAAATATATAAATTTTTTTAACTTAATTATGTTTATTTTTTATTTTTAAAATGTGGTTTTAAATCAATTATTGAATATTTTTTATTTTTTATTCTGATTTGTACAGAAAAAGATATAATTTAACAGGTAAAATTTAAGTTTTAGACATCTAATATTTTCATGAATAATAATAATAAAAATAAAAATATCATAATAGTTTACTCTATACAATTTATAACAAATAAGAACATATTTATTTTTCAATTTTTCTTTAAATTTATTAGAATTTTCTTTCTTCATTTTCCATCTGTGATAGTAATAGACACACTGCTGTATCGTTCAATCATTATTTTCACAAACTCTCGTAATGGCGTTTACGTAATTGGGTTCTCCAATATTCCTCGTAATGTTCCTCCCAAAAAAGATCTAACTCCCCTTTCAAATTATTCACTTTTTTTTCACCCATGTTACCAATCCCTTTCTAAGAATATTCTAATCATTTTCGATTTTGTATAGCTTTTCTAGGAATATACTAAAGGCCTTACTTCTAATAAACAAAATAAACAAATAACACTCATTTTTATTTTAAAAAAATATAATATTAAGAAAGTAATTAAATATAAGATTTTAGTGTGGTCGTTTAATAGCAAGGTCACTATTTACTTTATAATGTGATCGAATAACCAATTGTTTTTCACTTAAAATATAATATTTATAATCGCTGTGGTCAAAATATATATGTTAAATAATATATTGTATAGCAATGTCACTATTTGTTTTATAATATGATCGAATATTTCACTTAAAGTATAATATTTATAATCGTTGTGGTCAAAATATGTATGTTGAATAAGATATTGTTAATTCTTATTATGTTATTATTTATTTTCAAACTACATTCTTTTGTCTAGTGTATTTGAGTTAATTAACATTTCAATTTCTTTAAATTATTTATTTTCTTAATTTGATATTTTTATTCTTTAGATAGACTTAAATCTCACAAATGCACTGAACTTACAAACATTTTCAAAGTTTATAAAAACCTTTATTCCATAAATTCCGTAAACTTTATAAGTTAAACTAAAATGATGTCTTCGTCAAATATTATTGTTTTACAATGGTTTTGTAAAGACTTGAAAAATAAATAAAGAGTAGATGCAACATCTTGCGAGGGTTATGCCCTTGGAGTAACAGTTGACAGAAGTTAGTTAATTTATAACAATCACTAATCACTAGTGCAGAAATTCATTTTTACCTCGCCTTATATGCTTTGGTTGTCCAGGAACCGAAGCATATAATGACGCGGTGACATTTTTGCAATTTTAGACAACTTTTATGTCTTGGTTCAGCTTAACCCGAAGCAAAAAAGGATCATATGTTTCAGTTCGCCAAAAATCAGTGCCAAAGGAGGCTCATATGCTTCGGTTACACAGACCCGAAGCCAAAAACTCATTAGTCGTTACCTCTTTGGCCTCGGGTGGGTTTGAAACGGTGCCAAATAGGGCTATATGCCTCAGTTCAATTAATAACCGAGGCCATATGGTTTAATTAGGGCACCAAATTCGCGAGTCCCCATTTCTCTTCTTCCCCGCGCCCCTCTCTACAACAACACACTTTCTCTTCTCCCTCCGGCATGGCTGTTCCAGGCGCGGTGGTGATGTCGTCGACGTTCCAGATGCAGCAATGGTGGCTCTGGTGGCGCGGATTCGCTGCTGCTCCGATTTGTTCGAAGGTGGTGGTGGCGTTGCGTTGTTGCAGTGGTGGTTCGCTGCCTTCGTTCGTGGTGGCGCTGCTCTCTACATCTGGTGCGTTGTTCACAGTGGCGTGATGGTGGTGGTCCACATCTGGATGTGCGTTCGCGTTTCGCGCAGGTTGTGGGTTTGTGTTTCTGTTGGCTGCAGGTTTTCGCGCAGTGGTGCGTTGCGGAGAAGAAGACGAAATTGTGGTGCGGTGCGTTGCTTCCGACAAGGGTGGCGGCTGCCATGGTGATGGAAAGAGATGATGAAAATTAGGGTTGCTCGAGCATGGTGCAGATGTGTGGAAGAAGATGGTGATGGCTGTTGCGTTTCGCCGGCGAGGATGATTGGCTTCGATTCGAATTTGACCTAAGGCAGAAATGGAACTCTATGGCTTCGGATAACAACCGAGGCCAAAAGGGGTGCCTTTTGGTCTCACCCCAATATGCCTTGGTTCTAGACCCGAGGCAAAATGAGAAAAATAACCGGGGCAAAAAGTCTTTACTGCAGTAGTGAATACTCTATTTTGATGATTTGATTTGATAGTAGTGAGATTATGATCAATGCTTTATTATGAGAAAGGTAGTTCTGATTAGTAGTTTGGTATACTTGATTTGTTAAATATTGAGTATTTAATTAAACTAAAATCTTTGATGATTGTATGACTTTATGATTGCTAATTGAATTGGATATATCATTTTGGTCAAATTGTTATATTTAAGACATTTTTGAACTAACTAGTAGTATTTTGTTTTTCAATTGAAAACGGAGTAGAGTTGTCTAGATAACTCAAACTGATGATTTGATGTATATGTAGAATTCTAAAAAGTATGCAAATTTGTTGGGTGAACTAGCTAGTCGCTAGACAAAAATGTGACTTTGAGATTTCAGAGAACTCGAGTGGTCTTACTTGTCGGGTGAGCTTTTGAGAAAAGCTTTCAAAGATCTTGCTCGACGAACGAGTAAACCACTCGCTAGACAAAAATCTTTTTGTGAAAATCTAGTGAGTTGAGGTTGGCTAAGTCACTAGGTGATCTCTATTTTCGCTAGGTGAATTCATTCCCAAATCATCATGTTACTACTATTTGTTTCATTTCACTTATTTAAGGTCAGCCAAATCAAACAATTGCAACACATTCTTTGCATTAACTAAAATCATGGTCATTTATTTTGTTTGTTGAGCTTGGTTGTCCTCAACAAAAAGAAACTTAGTCATCTTCTCATTTAGCCTAAAGAGCTAGAATGACTACAAGAAATGAACGTCTATGTGAGGTGTGACTCCATGTTGTTTAGACATTGGTTGGCTAGGTCATTTACATAAAAAAACAAGTAGCTCGTTCAATGGTTTTAACTACAATCTTTGTTGCATTTGGAAGATATTGATTTCTCCAAATACAAATTCTCATCGATGGTGATAGTGTAGTAAACTCAAAGATTAAGACATTGGAAGATATTTTGACTCTACATTATTCTTGTAAGGAGCATTACGTAGAAGACATTTATCCTTTCTTCCTTATTTCCTTTATGCTTTGGAAGAAGTTGAATGAAGTTTCCATCATGAGATGCTATATCATACACCTCTCAAACTCTATGATGTGGTCCTTGAACCTCATCTTATCCAAGATAAACTAGTTGCTTATTTATTGTCAAATACTTACTTCCAATGTTAGTAGCTTGTACAATTTTTTTTTATTAATGAGCATCGCATCAAAATGCTTAGCTTACAAAACATTTTTCATTATTTTGCCTTGAAGGTACTTTTAGTCACAACCTTCATAGTAATAGTCGTTCACATGATCACCCTTAATGGCTTGACTGAAAACCAGTTGATAAACAATGATAATGTGACCTAACATACAAAAGATGATGTATGTCTTCCTTAGTACCTTCGCAATTCAAGGTATATTTTTTGCTTTATAGTGAAAAAGCCCTTACTATCACATCAAATTAGAGTCATTGTTAAGGCAAGTCTCCTAGGATCCAACTCTCTTACATTGATATAATGCTTAATGAAGATCTTGATGGGTGTGATCATTGTTGCCTTGGGTGATACAAACTTATAAATCTATAGTTCCCTTTTGAGTATAATCCCTTATAAAGAGATGCTTAATGTCAATATGTTTGAAATAAGAATGCAATATATGATTTTTAGAGATACTAATGACAACACTATTATCGCATAGAATATGAATGTTACTTTTATAAGCATTATGATCTTTTAGTTGACTCTTGATTCATAGTAGTTGAGAAAAAAAACTAGCCACTGAGATATATTCTATTTCAACTATTGATAGTGTTCCAATCTTTTGTTTCGTGCTTGCCAAAGATACTAGGTTCTCTCAGATGAAGTACCCTTACTTGTAATTTTTTTTCTCTCCACTTTATCTCCATTGTAATTTGCATCACATAATTACAAAAATAAGGTTAGTGGTTCTGAGGAATAACAAAAAAGTACTTTAACAACTATTAAATGAACTTCTCATGGATTATATTGGAAATGTGCACATGAAATCAACAAACATAATAGTTGGTTTAGCATTGTCTTGGTCATATAATCCTTCGTAAATGGACTTTAGCTTCATTTGAGATATGAAGGATAAGTTTTCTTGGAAGGTATATGTCATCCTCACTCGTTCAATCAGATCTCTTATGATAGTCTTAGGTAGATGATTTTGTTAGAATTATGGTGCTTGATTTAGTCCCACATCGCTTAGAATAGTGAGTTGTGGTTATCTATTTTACTATATAAGAGACTCTATGTAAAGCTTTAAGATACACCAAAAATATACAAATACTTCCTAGTGTAGTCGTGGACGTATGCATACACATTGTAGCCGAACCACGTTAAATTCTCTGTGTCTATTTTTCTCTCCTTTATTCTTTCCTTTATTGCCTTGTTCCTAACAATTGGTATCAAGAGCCATTTTTTCTTAGTATGCTCTGTGGTTGCAGCATTGTCTGATCTTCCACATCAGAAAAGATTTGGTTTCTATTTTTTTTTCTTCTTGGGGATCTCAGTTTAGAGAAGTAGTGGGAGCTTTGGTCAAAGGCAGCAGGAGCTTTGGTCAAAAGCCGCAGCAGGAGCTTTGGTCAAAGCAGCAAGAGCAATGGCATTGGAAGAAGGGAAGGTGAGGATTGAGAAGTTTGATGGCAGTGACTTCGGGTTCTGGAAGATGCAGATAGAGGACTACCTGTATCAGAAGAAGTTGTATCTACCCTTAACAGGGCAGAAGCCAACTGACATGGCGCAGGCGGAATGGGATTTGTTAGATCGGCAGACACTTGGTGTGATCCGGTTGACATTAGCCAAGAATGTTGCGTTCAACATCATGAACGAGAACACAACCGTAGATTTGATGAAGGCATTGTCAAATATGTATGAGAAGCCATCTGCAGCCAATAAAGTTTATT
>Ga0214543_1004135_pt1 | contig 27704 bp, 9 predicted proteins | sample CNSS2metaG_FD_160094 | JGI IMG/M metagenome (GOLD analysis project Ga0214543, IMG submission 160094) | Root nodule microbial communities from cowpea collected in UCLA plant growth center, Los Angeles, California, USA - CNSS2 | ecosystem: Host-associated > Plants > Roots > Nodule | place: USA... | reverse complement strand
AACCTCTATTTCCCAACCTTTGTATTTATCTCTCTTCACAGACTTTCATGATAATTTACATGATGGAAAGATCTTATAGTCAGAAAAAAACCCTAATCTCTTTTATAAATTAATGTCTCTATTAAAATTTTTTATTTTATCTTTTATTATAATTTTTCATAATATAATTTTAATATAAATAATATATAATATAATTTTAAAAAATATATAAATATATATAAAAAAAATTCAAAAAAAAAATGGGGGAGCCGTGGCTCCCCCCTGTCACGTCCTAGGTCCGCCAGTGCCACCAAGTAATAAGCCAATTGCACTCAAGTGGGTCTATAAAGTGAAAGTGAATCCAAAGGGTAAGATTGTAAGGTACAAAGCCAGACTAATGGCTTAATACAAAAAGTTGGAATAGATTATGGTGAAGTGTACGCACCAATGGCCAGAATTGAGACTATTTGATTAGTAGTGGCTATCGCTAACAATGCTAATTAAGTCCTTACACCATTTATATGTCAAGTTGGCTTTTCTAACAAGCAAGCATATTGAGATAAGATTCATTTTATCCGAGAACAAATATGCAATGATAAATTGGAAGTGGAACACTATAGGTCAAAAGTGGAACTTGCTGACATATTAACAAAGTGTGAAATTCAAAAATATGAGAGTTAATTAGTGTTTTAGATGTAAAACTTTTGGCTTGAGGAGGAGTGTTAACTTTGTTAATTGTTAACTCTGTTGTTTCTGTTTTCTTCAAATGTTGTCTCCTTTCTTATATATAAACCTATATGGTTATCAATAATATGAGTGAGAAGAATATTTCCACTATATGTTGTGTGTTATCAATGTGTTGTTCTATCTTTTACTGTTTCATTGATTAACAAAAAGTATTTAGATCGTATAATTTGACATTCATTTTTGACAAATTGTATAATTCAAAATTTACATTTATTTTATGATTGTAATACCTGAAACACTATCTTCCTTTAGAGAGAGACAACGGGAGACAACGAGAAGGATGATAAGGAAGTGACAAAACAAGGGGTGACAATGACATACAGGTACACATCAAAAGTATGGGGCGCAAAAAGAAATTACCAATTATCTAATGGAAGATTCCTCAAGACTCAAAATCCAAATGAATAAAACTAATCCAACGACACTATCTTATTAAAAATTCAAATAAAAACATTAGAAACAATATTGTTCTAAAGTGAAAGTCTATTTTAGTAAAAATAAGTGAGTATTCTTGATTGTATATTAAATATAATAAATATTTATTTTATACATTAAATGTTATGATAAATAAATGTTTTAAATATATAAGTTATATTATATATAAAACTTATAATAAATAAACATATCTACGATATAATTTTGATTTATAATGAATAGTTTAAAAAATTATTGTAATTGAATTAGAGATTGTAATAAAATATGGTAAATAAAAAAAATATGGATGATTAAAATATCAATCCTATAAATAAAAATTAAAACACAATTTGAAACAATTGAAAGATAATTTTCATGTAAATTATAAGAGGTGTGAATGGAGCATATCTCAATAAAAAGAGAAGGAAAATGCTATTAAGAATGTCTAAATAAGAGAGTGGAGAGAATAATAATTTCACTCTTTAAATATTATATATATATATATATATATATATATGTATATTTATATTAGACATTTATTTACGTCTGTATATTGATCTACGGAGTGCGAATTTGATTGGGATCCAGACTTAAAGAATTTCAAAATTCATATAATTATAATATAAAATATTAGAGGTCATATAATTACAATATAAAATATTATGGGTGTTGGGAATTTTGAAAGGTTATGAAAATACCAGAGATGTGAGATATATGATAAATATAAAAGATATATCATATAGAGGAACTTATTTTATTTTATTTATATGTATACTCTTTCTTTCTTTCTCTCTCTCTCTCTCTCTCTCTCTCTATATATATATATATATATATATATATATATATATATATATATATATATATATATATATACACCTTAGAAGAGATCAACAAAGCATGAATGAAATCGTCTTATAAGAGCCTGCTATTGAATCTAATGATGGTGAGTTTAGAACTGGTTTGGACAGAGTTGAAGTTGACTGATGTGATGTTATCTTCAAATCATTAGAAAGTATTATCAACCTTGATGTCAATATGAGCAAGTTGAAAGATTCCTCTTATTTATCATAAATAAGTTAAATCAAGCTCAAGGTGCGCTCTTCACCATTCGTTGCATTTTACAAGATGGTCAATCGACAATCATACGTGAACAAATAAAAAATTGTCGTCAAATACCTTTATGTGATTTTTTCTAAAAATAAAATTATAAAATTATTGATCCGAGAATTTTTCCTTTCTAAATACAAATTTAAGCGAAATACAAACTTAAATGAGTGAAAATTTAACCAGATGTCTATTATATATATATGTAATGGTTAAGCTCAATACCATGGAATAAATTAAACTAATAGTTCCCAAAACAAATGCTAAAAAATTATTTTTCTCACCATCAATGCATTTGGGTTTGACATTGAATATTTAATTGGTAAGAAAAATATGCATTGAGTACTTTAACTCTACATAGGTCTACTGAGACCATTTTATTTTCAATGTTTCTATTTTTGTCTTCATTGTGCAATCCTATTGACTCTATGTGTATGTTTTGTATTAGCACTTTAAACCAGATTTTGTTTTCCAGATGTAACTAAAATGCTAAAACAAAGATACACCATAATCAAATGCACCTAGAATTGAACTGAAGCCAATTTTCACAAATCTTTAACTTTCTGAAACAACATTTGCATCTTCAAAAGAAAAATCTTCTAGCTTTCAACAAAATGATGTTTGTTCAATAGTCAGTTCCTACAACTCTAGACATGGACGAAAATGATTCAAAAGATGCACGAAGAAAAAGGAAGGCTATTCTTTCGGAAAAGATTGCAAATAAGATTAATAACTTTTCATGTCAAATAACTATCTTTTTCTTCCATTACATTTTAAACTTTCTTCAATTTTTTTTCTCATGTCATTTTGTAATTGAAATACTGATGCAATCTGATATAGCTCATTTTGTCTAAATGTAGTTTCCATATTCCTCAGACAATCCCATACTATCAAAATGGAGATAGTAAAATGAACTTGTAAAAATAACAAGCAGTAGTGTAAAGTCAGCAGACGCAAATGATTTTATCATTTTGAGTTTATCATTGAGTTTAAATGCAAATGTAGTGAGAGACATGTAGAGTGAAGGATTTTATGTTCCAAATAGAACTCCTCTGTCTAAGTTCGTAGGTTGTGATAATTGTCCTCTTATTCAAGTTTTCATTCAATCAAAGTTTTAGCCTTTGAACTAAATACATTTTGCACACTTTGGTTCAAATATATTTTGCAAAAAATAGTAGCGGAACTATATATACTAATACCTAATGATAGATGAAATCAATGAAATCAATCATATTGAAAATGGACTCGTAAAAATGTGTCTATAAAATAAACCTTATAAATGAACATGTAAACTCACAAACCGTACTGCAAAGTGGTCATATGCAAATGAATTGTATAATTTTTAGTTTACCATCTTGAGTGTAGATGCAAATGATTTGAAAAAGATGCATAATAAAGCATTTCATGTTGGAATAAGGAAGTCATTGACTTAATTAGTACGTTATGGTAATTTTTGTCTCATTGAAGTTTATTTTCAATCCAATTTTTAGCCTGTAAACTGAATACATTTTGTAAACTTTGGTTCAAATGTATTTTGGAGACATTGATATAAACAATTCATGAATTGAACGAAGAAGAAGAAAAATCATTATCAATTAGAAGTTTACACAAAAAAGTAAGAGGACTTTAGGTACTTATAATTGTCATAGTTTTGTTATGAAATTCAAATAGTGTAGTTTAAGGTGAATTTAATGTTTGGTCGTGTATGATTGTTCTCTTCTAACATTCGCTTTTGCCCAATTCTCCCAATTTTGCACGAAAATGATTCGCCAATTTCAAAAACGAAAACTAGTGCATCATGTAATAAAACTATGTTAACATAATTTCATGAAGAATTGCTCCAACAAATATTTATGAAAAATAGTCAAAAACTACAATAAGAAACAATAAAATCAATCATAGTCAAAATTTGGCCCAAAGTAACAACAATAACTCAGGTACAAATTCAACATTCATGAATTCTTTTTCAACATAATTTAAGCAATACCAAATCAAAGTATTGTTATCCCAATGAGAACCACACTAATATTCATATTGACGTCACAATGATGAGGTCAAAACCGTGATATTGAGTTCTTTTATTATTACATGAAATTGTATGTATACATATCAAGAATCCATAATTTTATATTGGAAATTTAATGTTAATCTTAAATTCTGTTTCATGAATGTTTACAAATATTTTGTAGATATTCATAAAATTGATTGTCAAAGTGCAAGAAAAAAAAATAGTGTTAGTCAACACCTACTCAATAGAGTAGTAACATATCAAGTAAACAAAGTCATGATATATCTAAGTTTTATAAACTTTTATTCTTACTTAGATATATCTAAGTTTCAATTTTTTGCTAGTGTAGGATAGACTTAATCATTTCAATATTATGAAGTTGTACACCTCTCTCACTCTTTTCCTAATAAAGTGTATAGTAAATATCTTTTCGATGTCATCAAATATATTTTCGATGACATCGGATTTTTGACAAAGATTATGATAAAGATAAATACCATGGTAATGAATAATGCTTTATCTTAAAATCTTAAATTATAATCCTTCACATTTAATTTCATCTATTTTGTTCTTCATTTTATTTTAGATGATATACAAAGTCATTTTACATCTGAGTTGTATTCAAGAGCTAAATGTCAAGGTGCAAAACTATTTTTTAGTTAATGTTTTTTTTATACTCTATATATCAATATATTCAAAACTGACATATTTATCTTTCTTTACTTAGAAATTGTTGACGTTGGAGACTATTGCATTAAATATCAATGTTGTTAAGCTCAATTGTGGTATGAAGAAAGACCTGATAAATCAAGAAGATTTAAACAAGTTGATTTCTCTATATGTTGTCAAAAAGAAAAAGTTAAACGTCCATTCTTAAAGAAACCTCCAGAATTTCATGAAAATTTATTGAAGGGTGAAGACAATACAAGCAAGCATTTTTTTACATAACATAAGAAGTTACAACATGTTCTCATTTACTTCGATTGGTGCTAAGATTCATTCATTAATCAATGATGGATCTATTCCTCCTCAATTTATTCTGAGTGGCCAAAATTATCATCGTATTGGAAGTTATTGCCGAAAAATGGGTCAACTCCAAAGTTTGCACAACTATGTATTTATGACACAAAAAATGAATCAACTAACAAAGTTAATTACTTTGGGTATGTATAATTCAAGGTATTTCTTTATTAACATATATTGTGTTTATAATTCATTCATTTGTGATTTTGTAATTTTGATTTACAACATCATATATGATAAACATAATGTTCTTGGACAAACATTCAGAAGAGAAAATTTTTTTATACATGATGATGACCAATCCGACTTTGGATTGAGATTATATAGACACCGCTTTAAGGATCGTAAGGTATACAATACTCCATTAGCAAATGAAATTGTGACATTAATATTGGTGATTTCAGTAACCTGGATGTAGGAAGGGACATCATTGTGAAGAAATTTCATGGTCAATTATAAGACTACATGAAACACATATATTCTTCATTCCTTTGCAATATGCTTTGATGTTTTCAAATGGAGAGGATGATTATCAAGAGGATATTCCCATTAAAGACTCTTACAGATACAGTCAAAGTCGAAAGAAAGTTCACATTTCTTTAAGAGAATTAGTTGCTTTTAGAATACAAAATAGAAAGTTTGAATTTGGTATTGTGAAGTTAATGTCTTTTATTTTGAATCATATTTATCATCATTATTTAAAGTTTAACATCTATTTTAACTTCTTAATTTATTTCCAATTGTTATGGAAAACAAAATTCATTCATCTAAAAGATAATCTCGTGTGTTGCATTGGTCAAACTACTAGTTATTAGACATATAATAAATAATCAGTATGAAAACCAAAACTTCAACTCGAACCAACCTTCGACCTGGGCCCATCTATCTCGACTTTCAATTGGGTCAGCCTGGTTTGAACTTTTTCTTGGGTCGTCCATCACGACCTTTGCCCCATGCTAGCCTTTCTCAACATTCAACATGGAATAACCTATCTCAATCATTTGTCTGGCCCAACCCTTTACGACCTTTGGTCCAAGACGGTGGCCTTTTGCTTAAGAAAACATATCTCAAATTTCGGCCTGAAACAACCTGCTTAAACCTTCAACCTAAAATGACTCGTATAAACCTTCGTCCCGATATAACCCGTCTCGACCTTCGACTTGGGCCAGCCTGTAACATCCCTGGCGCACCACGCCCAGAGCATGTCAGGTTACTACAGCCCGATGCACCCCAACCCCTCACCCTTCTCCGTCCATTCATACTGGGTGGGTTGTTGCCAGTGGGGATCGAACCCCTAACATGACCTTTAACACCTCTGGTACGCCGACAGATGCTACCAATTGTGCTACAGCATAACTGGTGGCATCTCTCAGTGATTGAGGGGTGTTAAAGCTCAGGTCTGGGGTTCGATCCTCCCTAGGAACAACCCACCTGCTAGTTGGTGCTAGAGGTGATGGGTTGGGGTGTATTAGGCTGCGGACCTAACACAACCGGTTTGAGGGTGGCAAGTGGGATGCCTGGTAAGCCCAAGAGGATCCGGGGGTGTTACACAGCCCGTCACGAGCTTCGACACGATATAGCTCGTCTCGACTTTCGACCATGGATAACTTGTCTCGATCTTTGGCCTAAGATAGCTTGTCTTGACCTTTGATCAAAGTTGACTCGTCTTGACCTTCGCCTAGGCCTGCCCATCTCAACCTTTGGCCGACCCGTCTTGACCTTCGGCGTAGCCTGATTTGTCTAAACTTCAGCTCGTATTGGCCCATGTTGACCTTTGGCACTCATCGCCCCATTTTGACCTCTGACTTGAGACGACTTTGCTAGACCTTTGACCAAGGCTAAACCTTTTCTTTAAGAGTTACTTTAAGTCATTGTAATGGGGCCAAACCCACCTTGGTCGTGATCCTAAGCCACTTGAGAGGGGGCATTGGGGGTTGAGGCTTTTTACTGGCCCACTCATTTAGGAGCTCTCTAAAAGCGGACTTTTTCAAAGGTGGACTAGGGTTGACCTATAGGCCATATGTCAAATTGATAACTCTACCTGCCAAATCTAGTGTGATGGCTATATTGTCAACTATTCCTCCTTGATTGGAAATTCGTCAAGTCGACCTCGTCTTATTAGCTCATCTTCCTAAGTAGTACAAAGATCAAGAGCTCCTCCTCCCTCTTTTCCCACTGGCCTCATATACCGTGACAATAAAGAAGGGCCCCTAACTTAGCTTAATCACGTCTCCACTATCGCGCCACACTCCAACTCTCTATGGTATATCAACATGTGAGGTTATGTGCCAAGGTACGATAGTACTAGCTTCTATATGACTAAGTAATTCTCGTTCTTTCTTTCCGTTTGTAGGGAGGAAACTAGTTACAGTGATATGTGCGCTCCTCTCTCTTGGATTGAGCAATGTAGGATGTTTCCATATTAGTCACTTGCACCAAGGGGATGGGCCCCTAGCTCGGGAGTGTGGGATAAAATGCTCTTTATCTAGGTTGTCCAACTTTTGATTCAAAGCATATAACTCCTGTTGGTGTTGGGTGCGCAACTACTCCAAGCGAGTCTTCTGTATGGAAAGTTGTTGCTTCATCTCTTGCATTTTAGCCATTACCTCTTGGAGATTTTCCTCATTTTTATTGAGGAGTGTCTGCATGTGGGTTTTGATCGCATTGATGGCTTGTGGGTCCATATCAGGTACAAAATAATTGGATACTTGGGTTAGGCCATTCGTCAAGACCATGCACTTCTATGTTGTGGGGAAGTATTTCTACTCAAACGAGTGTCAATTATTCTTACCGAATTTGGCCAAGCAGTATCCGAGGTGAGGTGACCTGATTGTTGATGTGTGATCGAATACCAGATCACCACAAGAGGGAAGTCCTCTTGCAAAGACTCTTTGACGTTCAAATTAATAAAAGATTTTGAGTGAATATTTATGAGTAAAAGCAATTATGAAATGAAATGATCATACTCTCTGTAATGACATATATTTATAATCTCCTTATATCTAAGAATAACATATAAATATTATTAGTGGATTTTGTTATTATATAAAATATTATATATCCCATAAATATTATCTTTCTCATTTCATTGTAGTTATTCTGTGTTTATTATTAGGTCATTTTGAGCTACCAAATAACAATATTGTAAATATGGACTGCTAGGTACAATATGCGTTCAAATAAGAGAGATGAATATGTTAGGTTGAAGGAAAGCTCGCAGATTTTGAAGATAATATATATGGTAGTTTGAAGGATATGATTGTTGTTTTTTTACGTGCAAAGTAATGAGAAAGAGGACACAATGAAAAAAGATTATGGGTACATGTATGCGTAAATAATTGACAATTTTAGACTAGGGTTGGTGTTGTGATACATCTATTCTTCTATGATGGTTCTGTTGAATGCTGTGGCTTATCATGCCAACTTCAGATGAAATAATGCATGTTACTATCTATCTTAAATTTAGTTTTATTCAATCCAAAAATACATTGGTTTAATTTTTAGGACTTTTAGTTTGAACGCTTATAATTAACTGAGTTTATTGAGATGTGTATTTTATAAGTTCTAGTTAGATATTATGTCATTTCCGAATATTAATTAATATTGTTTAGACTATGTATTTTTTTTAATTGATTTCAAGTACCAGAAACAGATATTTTTATGATTTTTATCTAATATTCTTATTAGTTTTATTTTATTTAATAATGAAGAAGCCCTAATATCTAGATATATAAATTATACTCGCTTCATAATCGAGATTCATTATCTTAAACAAACCAAATTTTTACAAAATAGGTGACATGCTAAGAACAAAATACTAAATAAAAAAAAAATTAATGAACTCATAAAAGAGAAAAGAAAGCATCATATAATCGAAAACATGGCCGCATTAGAATATTAATTTGTTGATTATGATTTGAAATTGGTGATTAAGTGTAATATTTTGATGATGGGATGAACCTAACTTTGCCACCTTATAGTATTTATTTATTTTATAAGTTAGATAGGAGGATCAAAGGGGGCCCACATGTCATCCATTAGGATTGCAAGAGAAGGAGAGTTTAATTAAATAATGAATGAATGAATGAAGGGTAGAGTTAATAGAGGACAAGGAGACAAGTGGTACCTAATGGTTCCCCACCATAGGATAAAAGTGGCTATACATTGGGCTTGACCCAATCATGAGTGGGGGCCCATTTTCTCATGCTTTTGCCATCAAATTCCCAAACTCTGTCTGTCCCTGCGTACACACTCTTCCTCCTTGCGTCAGATCAACCTCACTGCTTCATCTTCTGTCATTTTTATTTCAATTCATTTAATCACAAACTCTTTATTATTATAAATATTTCTTAATGTGGTTTTAGTTTAGATAAATATCTTGTGCGTTGGGCTTTATTTTAAAGAATTCGGAATTACTTATTACTGGAAGTACTACCCCTCAAATATTTGATTTCATTAATTTGTACTTTATATTTAGCAATTTAATAATTGATAATATAATAGGATGAAAAATTTATAATATTTTATGTTTTTTATATTAGGTTTTAATAATCGATATAAAAATCACTTTTTATTTTTGAATAATTAATATAAAAACACTATTCTATTTTTAGTGAAGTTTTAGTAATGGTTAAAACTTTTTATGGTCTTGTTTTTTTTTTTAAAATTTCAATTGGATATTTATTTTTGAAATTGTGTTATAATTTGGTTATTTTTGTTGGTATTGTACTAACAACGTTAACTGATGTGTCACGTGTCAGAGAAGTGTTGTAGTTTTGTTTATGATTTTAAAAGGGTTGTTACATTTGCAACGTGACAGAGACAGTGTGACATGATAAGGTAGTACCACATGTCATTGTTAATGTGAAAAATCTCAATTTAGTCCTTATGTTTGTTATTTGGTCTTAATTTAGTCACTTTTTTTTTTTAAACTAGAGAAATTTCACCCCTATCCAAATTAAGACCAAATTTAATTTTTATATAAATGTTACAATGATATTTTTAACACTAACACCTTGTCCTCTAAAAGATATAAGGTGAACTCTTATAAAAATTATAGCCAATTTAATAGTCATTTCAAGATATTTTCCTAAAAAAGGGTTTCTATTTTGCAGCTCTCTTAGGATTATATAAAGAAAAGTGAAGTGAATAATTTGATTTGTTTGGATATTATAATACTTTTTCCAATTAATCAACATTTTTGTGGTTGCTTTTCATTTTAACTTTTGTTTTAATTAAGTTTTGTTTTAATTAACTTTTGTAATAATGTACAAACACTTTGATATTGTAAATTGTAATGATGTGAAGAGGAAGATAATTGTAAGAATGACAATTTAAGTTCACATTGACTTCTAAATAGACATTTGATGAAAATGTTTTTGCATCATACTTAATTTTTATCAAAGATTGCTAGATTGTGTAGGTGTAGTTGGCTCTAGAAATGAAGATGAATAGAGCTTTAAAATTGTTTTGAACCATAGAATATGAAATACTTAAAAAAAACAAAATCAAGCATAAAATAGATTTTTATACTAGTTCATCCAAATCTTACATGCTACATTCAATTCTCCCTTAAGCACTTATCTTAGGAGGTTCTACTAATCAAATAAATTGATTACAACATGAGTATAAACCTCTTCAGGTATCACTAGTATAATCTCTCCAGATAACACAAGTACAATATTTCTAGACACGGCTAATATCAACCTCTCCAATTCACACAAGAATAAACCTCTCTAGGTTTAACTATTTTAACCTCTTCAGGTTTCCTTCTTAGTATTCCCTAAGATTAAGAACTCGCAATAGGATAACGAGAAGACAATCTCATAGTAAGAGAGTTATAATTTCATCTTACAGGGTATAATTCACAATGTGAAAAATATTACAATGGCTAAGCTCACAACCCAATATTTTTTACTATGAAGACTATATTCCAATTTAACTCTATACGCTCAATATTTCTTTCTTTTTTGCGCTTGTATATTCTTCACTTTTTCTTCTTTTTCATGTATCTTTATTTTTATTCTTTTGTTCTTTATAATGTTCTAAATTTATAGATGGTTTGAGAATTTGACTATTAAGTGCTTCATGATCACTTAAATTTTGTTCTTCATTTATCTTCTGTATTTTATTTGCTTGATCAATGCTTTGAAAGGAAAGTCTTCATTGAATCAATGTGCTTATGCAATTTCTTCTCCGAGAGTGGTGAACGCTTGAGGTGGAATGTTTATCCAATAAATTCTCCAATGTCCACTTTTCTCACTACAAAAGGAAACTTTTCAAATTTTATCGAGTTAGAATTAAAATCAGATTATAACTATTTAGTATAAGACATGAATTAGATTACATAGATCATTTCCATATACAAAGATAAATTACCCTTGATAATTAATAATTGTATTAACTCAACATGAAATCTTTGCTAATTAGATCATTCTTTTTCTAAGAACCATTTTAATCACTAATGCTTATCACCTTATTTAATATGCAAAAATTAAGATATAATATCAATTAGTTAATATAATGTATGAAATCTTGTAGGCATATCATGGTCAGTTGATTAACTGACATTCATATCATCTTATTAGTTTAAACTTCACTTGTTTAATATATATAATACTTCACATTGTCTTATCAATATAACATGTATCATTTGACCAGATACAAACTCATAAAGTCTAATGAGTACAATATGTATCGTTTGATGGTTTATTCTTCATAACATTATCATTTGATGGTTATTTTGTTCCATCTGATCTTTTCAAATTATATCTTTCACTTTTGTTCACTTTATTGCAAGACTTTGTTAGGATGTATGTTTTGAATGTAATGTAAAACATATAATAATATATATAATCTTCAATGTAACGTTGTTTTTGTTATCATCAAAACTTGTATCCATTTACGCCTAATAGGGTGATGTATCATTTGATTCTAACATATTGACTCATCTAGTCTTTAACACTGATTTATTGGTGCATCATACAACAAAAATATGACATCGATAACGATACATGGAGGAAGTTTGTTAAGATTCATACTAATTCAAGATGACATCTTTGTAGCATATAAATTTTTGTAATTTCTTATACAAGTGTGAAGGTTTAATTATTTAGAACAAAATAGAAAACAAATCAAAAAAATGCAATGGAGGAGAAATGGAGAGCATTTTCTCTATAAGAGAGATAAATGCAAATGATAATTACCATTTGAATTTTGAAAACTCAAAAATAAGATTTTAAGGTTGAGGACTTGCCTTAATGGTGTGTTGTTATGGGAGTGATGATTTGAGGGAGAGAGAAGAGATTGATTTTAGTTGATTAGAATGTGATATTTATGTTATTCTTTTTTATGGATTTAGGAGTGATTGTAGAGTGGATTTGAGAGTGATTTTTGTGAAAGTTTGTGAAGAACTTGACTCATGACTAAAAAAAAAATTTAATAGATGAAAATGTAGAATGACCTAATTGTCCTTAGAGTTAAAAAAATATGATAAAATTATATTTAAATAAGTTATGATTAGTTTTTCATATATTATTATCATAAATAAAAATATTTATTAATTAAAAATATTAAAATATATTTGATTTAGAAAATTTAATATTTTAATTAAAAAAACATTTTAAAAAATTATAGGATATGAGAAGAACTGACCACTTCATAAGCCACTACAACTCAACGTGACACCACGGCCAACCCAACGTTCACGACGAGCTGACCACAAAAACGACCACCAGTAACGACGATGCCTCCCCACTTCCTTCCACTGCTATGAAGCCCTTCAACAACCAAAACGCAAACGAGTTCCTGGCACCAAACACCGTGAATGGAATGGAATAGGTTACACAAAAAACAGAACCGGTTAGAAGGGAACATAACAAAGTTGGAATTGGATCCAACAAAACGGGAATAGGATCCATGCAAAAACAGATATAGTAACCTCAAAAAATAGATCCTATTCCAAAAAAGAGATGTGCTAATTATTTTTTTTAATAAAATAATGAGGGCAATACGGTAAAATGATCTCAATTATTCTCTAATGTCTGCATGGTAGCGGGATCAGATGCAACCACACATCCCTCAAATCACTGCTCTGCTTCGCTTCCAAATATAGGAAAAAGAACACAAATATTCTTCACAATATTCGCTTAATCTCTGCATAGTAATTACCTGCATAAGTACACGATCTAAATGAGAGAAAGCTTACAACTATTCGGTTAATCTTTTCAAGTTATCTTACAAAGGAGATCTATTATGCTCATATATAGACATGACTCACAAAAATAAAAGGATAATGGTATGTTTTTAATGATCCTAAATAATATAGCTTTAGTGTTTTATTTATGTTTGAATGTTATTTATGATTATTTAAAAAATTAAATTATATTTAGACAACAAATTTTCCCTTTAGAGGTTCAACATTAATGAAAATTCTTTTATCGTATTTTTGAATAGACTAATAGTTATTTTAATCGTACTTAATTATTATAATCCAAATATAAAATTTATCTTATTCATATTGTTTCTACCCCTACTTCGAACTACTTTACAAATCAATAAGAATCAATAATTATTACTTACTCATTATCTTGACTTTAATATACACTTAGTATATAAGTCAACCTAAATAGCCTTCACAATAACTATCTTATTTCTTAGGATGGCAACTTTGGTCATATTCAAAGAACTACTCTTTAAAATAAAATAAGTCTGAATTTAATTATAAAATGGAATCTGTATTGTTTGTTCAGAAAAGGGGACAACGTATTCTTAATCAACATATTCTTAATATGAAAAAACCTACAATGAGATTTAAAGTTTTGAACTAAATATAATATTATACTTTCTTGTATAGTTGGTTCATCACCTATTTTAAAGATGTCTCTCGTGTTTCTTTCCTTGAATTTCTGAGCCATGAGTTTTTGTGGAAGCTCATGAACTAACATGAAAATTGTTGATTGCACTAGTAAATTATAACCTCTCACAGAACCAGTTCATCAATTATATTAACAAATACTTTAAATAAGCATTTCTCCCAAGTACATATGCATATTTACTATTAACACTTTTGCTAGATTCTCCACTCACTGCACTTTGGTATCAGTAGTGTGTTGGCAAATACTTTTCCGTGATGACCAACTAAACTTGAAACTCATCACGAGTTGTGTAAAGTCCTATGAAGACTAAGAGAAATAAAATCAAATAACTTTTAAAATTAAGGTTTAGTCTGCTATGTGTACAAATCTTTCTTGTTTATCATTAATATATGTGAATACATATTATTAAATAGTTATATAAAATACGAATATTGAAATATAATATTGGGCTCAGAGCTGTGACATCTTACGTAAAATGTGCAACACATCCCTGCTATAATTCAGGAAGAATTATATTAACAACTAGACTTATTCTTAGATGGTGGGCTTCCTTCGTTAAGACAAGCTTTATATAGAATAAAAATAAAATCTATCATGATTTAGGTTCGAGTAATCCTGTTTGATGTGCATAAATTAGTTGGAGAATCCTTTAGTTATAATAATTCAATCAGAAATCAAGTCCATGAGTTACATTTGATGCATATATTATAGACTCATGGCGCTTACTTGAGCATGGGGTAGTGTTCTGGACTCGTAGTCCATCCTTAGAGTTTCGATAATGACAACTAACACAACTTCAATTAGGTAGCTTAGATGGAATGAAAGGGAGGGAAAAGTCATGAATTCCATTCTTAGCTAACAATTAACTTCCCTGCTGACCAAAAATAACAAATAACATTTGTCGATAAAAAAAATTAAAACATGTATCTAAACAACTTTAAGCACAAAAACAAGATCTAAATCATGATTAAATCATAATTGAGCCATTACAAGAAAAATTGATATTATCGACAATCAAAATTTGTCGGTAATGCTTAAACATAGATTTAATATACATTGATCCATCTTCATTCATCAAAGGGAGTTGCATAAGAATTTCAATTTTGTTGGAGAGCCTTGCTTCATTGGAGGATATTGTATGGACGTTTCTTGCACGTGGAAGGGTGGATGAAGGAATCTGAGCAACGCAGAGACCGACAACAAGACTCTTGTTGGTTGTAGGTTGTAAGATACCGATGGCATATCAAAGTTGGGTGCTACTCGATTGTGGTCTCTCATGAGGATGAAGAAGAAACCTTAGGGTTTCTATTTTTTATAATAGGGAAAAGAAGAGATGCCAAGTTAAGAAGATGAGAATTGGGTAGGAAATTTCACTACAAAAAATTCTTGAAATTATCGAAAGAACTTTATCAACAGAAATAAATTTGTAGGTTAATTAAAATTACCGATGGATTTTAAAAATTTAATTACCTACAAATAAATTTGTCGATAATGAAAATTTTAGTTACTAACAAAAGAAATCATCAAAAAAAATCTATTATACACATATATATTAAAATTCGTCAGAAAAATTCATCAATAATTTAAAATTCTTATTACCAATGGATTTTCTGTTGGTAAATTCATAAACAAAACGACAAATTTCCCACCCAAACTTGTTGAACCTCACTTCACCTCACCTTCACTTATTTTACCTAACACACTAACACAGACCTCATACCATTCTCTAGCATTCTCAAATATCATATCTATTCCCTCATCTCTCTTTCACCTACACAACTCTCTATCACTATCACTTTCCATCACCACTCATAATATCATCCCATATTCATCATTTATCCACCTTGTTCTATTTTTCGATACATTTCGATGGGGTTTTAGTGAGCTTTAATCCCTAACAACGACGAAGAGTCGTCGCAAGTAAGCCTTGGGTCTTCTTCACTCACACCTCAGCACCATCGTCCTTCGATAAAAGCCACTGCTCATCTCCTCCATTCAAACCTACAACTACCATTGTCGGTCGCCGATGAGGATATGGGAAACATTACTTGTCCATGTGTATGATAACATGTATCAAAATCATGTTAGTCTAAATGATAAATTAAAGAGGTATTGGAAGAACCAAAAAATGAAAAAACTAAAAAAAGACGAAAGAGGAAGGAAGGAGAAGATAAACCAAATCACAATATTTATGGATAAATTTTACCGACAATTTTTTTTCATTTGTAATTATCAAAATATTGACCGATGAACTTTTTCGTCGATAATTACCGACAAAATTCCTATTTTGTCAGTAAATTTTACTAATGAAGATTTTGGCGACATATTTTTATTCGTCGGTAATTTTGATTTACCTATAGATTTTAAGCATTATCGATGAATTTTGGTCGTTGGTAATATCAAATTTTATTGTAGTGTTTATTACTTTTTTTATTGACAAATTTGTTCGTCGGTAATTAAAATTTTAAATTACTAACAAATTTTACTAACAAATTCTAAGGTATATAATTATCGACGAATTTTACCGATGAATTTTATCGACAAAAATATATCCGTTGATAATTTAAATTTTAAAATTCGTTGATAAAATTTTGTTAGTAGTTCTAAGAATTTTTGTATTAAGGATTCCTTAATTGTCCGTATAGGTAATAGTCCAATAAAAGTAGTCTAAATTAGTGAACACTGAGGTAAAAAAGTTAGCTATTATTCGAAACAAATTACCTTTCCGATAAGAACACCTTCTTTGTTGAGTATTAACTTCAGCATCAATGTATCTTTACACCTTGAGATTGAGAATCAAAGGCAAAGATTGAGCACCTAAAGGCTAAGGATGTATCAAGTTGGTGGTTTTAAAGGGTTCACTCTTCCTTATAAGTACATTTTGGTATACCCAATGTGTTATCAGACATAACCTTGTTGAAAACCACATGGTAACTACACGTAAAATGGCAAGCAACAAGGGACATCACTTTAAAGAGACACGAGACATAATAGAATTATGGTCCACCAACCTAATAAGGAGCCCAAATATCGCACGAGTTTTAACTCTAACACAAAAAGACTGACAACTTGTAAAATGTGATCTCTCAACCCTTTGCCTCCAATTATACTTACGAGGCTTCATCAAGTTGTTACCCTTTCGTTGAAGGGATAATGGAAAAATCCTTCCTATCTAGTTGGAAGACTCCTAGATTCAATATATACAATGGTATAACATATCCTAATGAGCACGTCAACATCTATGTCACTTAAGTTAGTGTGTACACTTTAAAAGACACCATCCTGTGCAAAGTGTTCCCATTTCCTTTAAAGGAGCGATGATAAGCATGTTTACTTGCTTCCCACCATAAACGAAAGATTAATTTGACACACTACTCACAAAGTTTGGAAGCCAACCTCATCATCTTACATAGGTAGCCCTCATGATTATTATTCAATAAAATACATAATATCTTTATGTATTCATGGTACAATTTGGGAAAGTGGAACTTAATACCCAAAACCAAAGCCTCAAACTTGCAATTATGACATAGTCATCGTCCTAAAACCAGGCCTGTTCTCCAGCAACTTGTGCAAGAAGCCCACATTAAACCAAGATGAATTGAGGTAGAGAGTTGCAACATTTATAAAACTCAAATTTCAAAGTCATGTCAAAACTGAAAAGGTTTCCAAGAAGAAGCCCTTTGGCAAAGACTGTACTTGTCCACCCATGCCACTGTGAAGATTGAAAGAGTCCCCACGGGTCCAAAGTTTATAATGTACAGTTTGTTTAACAACAATTGTGCCTGAATATTAGAGCAAACCTAGAATATTGAGTTGTTATTGACAACACATAGGATCCTAGCCTTGTTGAATGTCAACCAGAGCAAGCATTATTGCTACCATTGGAACCACAACAACAACACTAAAGAGTGTATGAACCTAAAGGATAAGATTGAAGTACTAATGCAGGTTGAATGGCTACAACCTTTGTTTGAAGGGAATACATAAGGGACATTTGCAACTGAACAATTCGCCCTCAAGAAGATAAGAGAGAGCATGCCCCAATAAGAGAAGGTACACTACAAGAATTCTATACAATAGCATCTACTAAAAGCCGACACAAGGAGAGTAAATCTGACATTAGTGGAAAGGTGGTGTCGATTCAATGTCAGGTAGGAAGTCCATGAAAAAACCACACTCTCATGTCAATTCTGGATCACATCCTTCAATTAGATCATTCCTCATTTGTGCATATTTGCATAGTGTATGGATCTGCATATATTTCAATTTAGGTTCATCTTCATTCCAAGTCACGTGTGTTTCATCTCTCCATTAGATTCTACACTACTCTTGCATATCATGCATAACATAGTTTAGTTTCATTCATGCATCTCATATTTAGTGTCAAGCATGCATTTAAATAGTTTAGTCTTCAAGTGAATAAAATCAGCTTGCTTTTAGTTTTTTCTCTTTGTTCATTTCTTTTCTCCCTTATTTTCTTTTATTTTCTTTATAAGTGAGATTTAATTGTGCAAGCTATACTTAACACGCACCATTTCCTTGGATCCCTATATTTTGTTAGGGGGATTATTTGGGTTTTGTGTAACTCTTAAAAAGTGACTGAAAAAATGAGCTAACAATCGCCTATGAAGGTGATAGCGAATAAGAAAGAAGCCATTTTAGCAAGTTTTCAACGAAGAAGTGAAAAAGAAAACTTACACACAATATTTTAAAAAACTATTTACGTTGAACTCATAAACCCTTTATATAAATGAGACTTTTTAAAACAGAATCAAACATAAAAAAGTTGCTCTTATTTACAAAATGTCACTGTACTATATCAACATCTAATTATATATATTGAACATAAATCATAACTCATTTCGTTCTTTAAAAATTAAATTATGTTCTAGGACATATTAAAGTTTTTTCTGGTTTAATAATAACTTTGTTTTATAAAAGATAATATTTCATTTAAAGTTATCACTACAGATTCGATCAAAGTAAATATATTAACTTCTTCTTATTGATATATTATTTTATTTTGATTTTTTTTTCTACAAAATAGTAAAGATAATAAGTTTAGAAATATACATTAGTAAAAGATTTCATGACATGAAAAGATAAATTATGATTTAGAAGTGAATAGGTATCTTTATTATAAAATCACCTCTTCTTTACAGCATTATCAAATCACAGAAAGATAAAGTCTAATATTTTATCATATAAAAAACATATTAAGTATATTATCTTAATCATAAAGATAATTGTTTTATATTTATTTTTAAAAAATATTATCAATAATTATATAAAGAACCACAATTTTTAAAAAATGGAATTTTAGTTTCATGCTATGATAATCTCAAGAAATATGTGAAATATCTTCTTATTATATTCTAATTTGAGTAATGCAAAATTTTGCCTTACCTCATGATATAACCTTATCTTTATCTGATGAAAAGTATAAATGAAATAGTTTTCAAATTTCCCATGTGTTATTCGATATTCGCATTCTTTATTACATTGGTAATAATAAGGAAATTCAATCACTTTAATTGAATGATATTTTCACCTATCCATCTAACAAGTACATACATAAAAAGAAGAAATAGATAAGTGGGGATTCAATGATCTCAACCTACACTTACTTTCAAAAAACTCAAATAAGAGAAACCTAAAGTTATCTAGTTTTACTCTTATATCAACATTGACATTGATTTTGTAAGGATTATATTTTCCCTTTTCAGAATTACCAAGAGTACTTATATTTCTCTTAAATTGGTAACAAATTCATCACTCATGAATATCAATATATCAATATCAAAGACAAATCACTTGTTCTTATTAAAATGTATTCTCATTTGAAATGTTTAACATTTGTTGGAATTGTCAAATTTGATGAGATGAAAAATGTAGTGCAGGTCATTATCCTGATCATTAACTTTTCATGCAAAAATCATAGTCAAACACATATATCCTTTCATACCGTCCTCATCAAGAATACCCAGTTATAATTTGAACATATTTCTCAGATTTTATACTTTCTTATTAAAGTATTAATTCCTTTATAAGCTATGTCTATTTCATTATATAAATAGCTTTAATCTTATCATTTCTAAACACCAATAATCATATATATATATATTATAGAGATATTTCTCATCTCATATTATAAAATTAGTGTATTTAAATACATCTATCTCTCGGTATATAAATTCAATTATGATCAATATTCAATTTCATTTCATAAAAATTACATATATTAAATATATTAAGTTTTTTTTTATAGACATATACTAAACAATCTCACGCTAAATACAAATAATTCTTTTTGTAGATAATGCTCACCAAATGATAACAGTGTAAAGGATAATAATTATGAAATTTATATGGCTAGAGAGCTTTTTAAGTCTAGTTTCACAGGAATTAGTTTTTCAATATTTTTTTTTACAAGTTGGCGTGTTCAATTAGTTTATTGAATCAGGTTAAGAATTTCATAATATAATTTTCATATTTTTAGGATATTAGTTATTTGTTTCAGAGTTTTTGAGTAATTTCAAATTCGAAGTTTATATTATTTTAAGTCTATTCCCTAAAAAATTGGTTTCATATAATTTCATTGAGTAAAACATGAGTCATGAAATTTGTATAATCTCATCCAGGGTTTGATTTGCCAAATTAACTTATTTTCATAACTTCTAGAAAAATAGAAAATGATCTTAAATTTTATATATATATATATATATATATATATATATATATATATATATATATATATATATATATATATCGATAGAAAGGACTACATTTCATAGATTTTAAGAATTAAGAATTCAAATTCCATATTTTAGGACAGAGAGATCAAATTAAACTTTATAAATGAATATAAGAAATAAAGATAAATTATAAATGAATTCAATCCAGATAGGACTAATAGAACCGACTGCAATTAAGAAGACGAGAAAGTGACGGTTTAAAAGGGTCACCAGTTATTTTTTTTTTAATTTGTAAATAAATCTCTCGAAATAACATTATTTTAGTTCTTAAATTTTTCCCAACCATAAATTATTAGAAGATGTATTCAGTGACGTAACTCGAACAAAAAGCTCAAAAATACCGAATTAGACTTTTATACATAAATTATTCTTCTTAACTAAAATAAATCTTTATTTTGTTTACTTAAAAAAGACACTCGTAATAATATAAAGAAAACGTCATAATAGAATTAAAAAATATATGATTATTATTTATTATCATATATAAAATAATTATAAGAAATTATTTTTAAATATAAAAAATTATCTAATATAAAATAAACTGGAATAATTGAAGTAATTTCTAAAATAAATTATAAATTATAGATAATCTATAACAAATATTTGAAAGTGATTTCATCTTTTGTGTCCACATTTCAAAATATCAATTTTATCCTTTAAAGTATAATTATTTATTAAATTTTTTAAAATTGACAGTTACTTTTATAAATATTTTTATAAAATCGTCTGCTATTTTCTTTCTTTCTATTTATCAACAATTATTTTCACATCTTTTCTGATATTTATTTTTAATAAATATAATTTTATTTTATATATTAATTTAATAATATTATATTATCATTATCTACATATATTTAAAAAATACATATACCGTTTTAAATATGGTTTTTTTCAGAATTGATTTTTTTCAAAAACATGTTTTAAAGTTTAAAAAACATTTAACTGATGCTTGACAGATTACAGCAGTTGTACAGTGAAACACGTAATAGTGGATGCCGAAAAAGCTCAAATAAATGAATGGTTACAAACTCCATAGTTGAATCAATAAATAATTATGAATAAAAAAATGCAAGGAATTAAGTGTTAACGCTCTCCATCTGTAAACAGTTCAACGTGCATTTACTAATTCCTTATTATTCTAACCATTTCCAAAATAGTCACTTACTTTCCATTGTGAAATTAGCATTTACATGCCCAATTTCACAACTTTTTTGCCCATGAATCAAGGACCATTGTCAATTCAAATATCCATCAAATCATATCATATCACATCTTATACAAATTCACACCAAAATATCAAACCCCATCACCCAACAAAAACCATTTTCTTTTGCTTTATCAACTTCTCATTCACACCACAACTAGTTAGTTTCCAAATAATATACAATATCTTTTTATACCATGTAACTAATCACACCAGCTTTTTAATATCACCACTTGTTAAAAAAAAACTGTTTAAATATGTAGTCTACTCACTATATTTTTCTTATTAACTTTTACTTCATAAAATCAATATTTTTCCAGACACATAAGTAAAATAAACATTTAAAAGAAAAAAAGTGCAATATTAAGAATGTTTAGTTATATATTTTTTTTAGTTATATACATATTTGCACCAAAGATGATGGTAAAATATATTTAATGCTTAATATGTAATGTAGATAGTAACATGTATTTATTGGAAGGAGTAAAAAATATGTATGAAAGTGGTGAAATAATATAGTAGTGCTGTGGTTGTGTGATGAGGATGATTAGGAAGAGTAAAGACAGAAAAGTGAAAAGAAGTTTGTCTGTGTTAGTTTGTGGTAATGGGGCCAATCATACATATTGGTTGGTCCTTGTTCAAGAAAGTTCAAAGGTCTTATACCAACGCCATTCCAATCATTTCCTCACAAGAACTTTCAACCCACATCAAACCCTACTACCACCTCTCTATCCTTTTTAACACATTTTTTCTTCTAATTTTTTTTCTCAATAGCATCTTCTGCATTCTCAGAGATTAATTATTATGCACTTCCTCCATGCTTCTATTTTTATATCTTTAAAGTAAATCATCGGTTTCTTTGAAGTGTATTTTGGAGCCAGAACAGTGAACTCTTCACTAATCAAGATTAAGAAAGCCAAATCCCTTTTTCAAAGGATTATGTGTGAAAGAGAAAATGATTCAAGAACCCAAACAAAAACAGAAATAAGTTTGGGTTATTAAAGAGCCGTTTATATACTAACATTACGGTTATTTAATTAAATGCATTCGTTTAAATCATTAAATCAAAAACAAAATTAATAAGTAATAAAATCGGTTGAAATTAAATGAATAAAATGTCTGTAAGCCTAGAATTGTTTTTAAAATGATTAAATTTTGCTTTTCAAAAAACTGTTAACTCTCCGTCGAAATGATAAAAAATACTAATTTGCATTAAGAAGATTTTTTTTTTTTTTTTTATCGGCAAGAAGAAACAAATCTAACTAAACTTTTCTGGCAAGGAAAATCTGCCAATCCACACTTGAAATTGATGTGCGAAAGGAATTAGGTTGAATAATCCACTACCAGTACTAAATTCTGTGACTGGTTTTGTAGGAAAACTTTGACATTTCTCATTTTTTTTGTTTATTTTATGAAAACGACTCTCTTGAATTACAAACTGCGAGGAAAAATACTTTATATATATATATATATATATATATATATATAAGTATTTATTTTATCAAAAGTATGTTCTAACAAATATAATTAAAGAAACAGTCGGAGTACACTCAAAGTTTGACCAAATGCTAATTATAACGTTTACTTTTTTAATTTTTTTTACAGTATGTATTAGTATATTATTTTTGAAATAGATAGTTTTAGAGGTTATAATTCATTATAGTACATGCAAAGGAAATTTAAGTCCAATTAAATTATGCAAAACTAATTTAAAAGGTAATTTTAGAACTCATTTATATAAGTAACAGTCCATTAATAAATTTTATTTAAATAGACTCTAAATAACTACTACTTAATTTTATTAAAATAGACTCTAGATAACAATTACTTTAATATTATATTAAAATAAACTTTAAACTTAATAATCATATAAAATGAAGTTATAATAAAGTGAGATTTAATTCACCTATTACACGTGTCAGTAGGTTGGGGGGCCACATAGGCTTTGACTTGGAGGACCATGGTCAGAAACCTACACCTCTTGATATACGTTTTTCCTATGGAAACCTCTCTGTTTGATTTTCTATGCGCCTTTTAGGGTATTAATTATAATAAACTTGTACGACTAATTAATCTCCCTATATTTGTTAATTTGACCTTTCTATATATCTTGACCTTTTTTCTCTCCAAAACATTTCATCAGATCCTTTGCTGCTTCTGTCTTCCTTTTCATGTGTGTCTCCTTCTGTTTCTCCACTTTACCTTTTTTCTCTCCTTTTTCACACAGATCCTCCTCCTCTTCTTTTCTTCTTCTTCTTCATCGTCACCAAACATCTTCTTTCATTATTTTCTGAGTGTCTTCTATGGCGGTTTTACCAAGTGCCTCCTCCACCTTGGAATTGACCATATCTGTCCCTGGCTTTGCTTCTTCACCAACTCTTCTGCCTTCATCATCTGGTAATTACCAATCACACAAAAACACACACACAATACAATACTTTATCTCCTAATTTGCTTGTTTATCTTTTTTTCTACAACTATATCATTCTTTTCTTCGCGTTTGTCATTTTGATCAACCCTTACTTCCCTTTTTGTGTTCTTGTTTGTTTAATTTTATGTTAAATTCTTTTCTTTTTTTTACTTCTATCATAAAACTGGCCCATCTGTTAAATAAACGTTTTCTTTAGGAAGGGATAATTTACTTTTTTCTCTACCCTTTCTTAGATTAAAATTAAAGTCACGACCGCATGAACCCACCAGGGTTTTTATCTTTCATCTCTCTCTCTGGTTGGTGATTAAACAGAAATGATATCTGTAAACATCATATTTCCAATCTTGTTGTTAAATGCTATATATTGGATCATGTACAAAAGATCATATGTTTGGTTTGGTCTTTGATACTTTTTGGAAGTATATGAATAAAGTGTTTGGTATTGCAGTGAAAGAATTGGACATAAACCAAGTACCTCTAGAAGAAGATTGGATGGCATCAAACATGGAAGATGAAGAAGAAAGCAGCAATGGAGACCCTCCTCGCAAGAAACTCCGTCTCACCAAGGAACAATCTCGTCTCCTTGAAGAAAGCTTCAGACAAAACCACACCCTAAACCCAGTAACCCCTCCAAACTTTCTCTCTCTTATTAAATATGTCATTTAGATAATTAAACACTAACTCATACCTGTTAATTACATATATATAGTTCAACTGAATAATAAGTATATTTGGGTTTTTGATTTCTTTGCTTTGTAGAAGCAGAAAGAGTCTTTGGCAATGCAACTGAAGCTGCGACCAAGGCAAGTGGAGGTGTGGTTTCAGAACCGTAGGGCCAGGTAAGCTAATTAATCCTAATTAATAAAGTGATGAAAAAATGCAATTTATTTTGTCATTTATGATTTGACTCTGAAATATATATAGTACTACTACTATAAATAATCTCATCATCCGCATTTTGTGTGGGTATACTCATATATAGACAAATGTCAAATGTTGACAGAATAATGGTAATCATGATATGGACCTCATGAATCTGAATCCGATTCTATAACCCTGTTCACTCTCTCTAAATAAAAGTGGAAAAACCATCATTTATATATTAGATTCATATAATTTCTCTTTCACAAGAAATATAGGTCATAAGGTGGGAGAAATGGAGTGTTGTCTGGGTATAAACATGAGCTCAAAATAGTTGGATCGAGATCAAGTCCTAAACTCTTTTTGTTAGTCATATTACATAACTTATTAGATTTGTTGAATTAAGTTAAACTTAAATTCATACTTTAAAAATTTTAAATTGAAGAAATACTCTAAAACGGTTGATCATGGGAAAAACCTTATTTGTAACATGTTTTTGGATTGTTATTTTAAAATCTAGTATTTTAAGTTTCAAATGTGACAAAACTATAAGTACACAGAGAAAACGTAAACTCGAAAATTGGTAATGATATAATAATAATAATAATATTAATTAGGTGATGAAGACTCGGCAATGACATGAGAGTGGTTAGCTGGGTGTTCAATATATGAACAGTTAATTATGTAATTGCAGTGTTAAACCATAATTTGAGCTGTGACAAAGAACATAATCATGTTGTCCAAATTAAAGTAGACAAGTCGATAATGATAGCACCGCATTGGTGGAGTTTTATTTGGCCTCGTGTGCTACACTGATCATCACTCCAATAAGTGTGACTTTGACCATTCATTTTGTACTTTAGACCAAGCCATGCATTTCATTTTGTTAAGCATATAATGTATTCACTTCATCAACACGTACCCATAAAACCACAGCATTTTTCATTTCATTAATCATCTTTCTCACTCACTTTCTGCATGTTTACTTAGATACATATATAAGATTATTGACTAAAAATAAATTCAGAGTTTTTATTTATAAATAAAGGGAAATACATCAATGATTACAATAGATACATACAATTTTCATTTTTAATTCTTTTACCAATATATATGTTCACAATAGTTGTTAGATATTTTTGTCATCTTTCAGAGATAAACACAACATTCCCCACTGAGTTGACTTGGGAAGCATTAAAGGCAAAGTGATGATGATATATTAGATGAAGCCTGTGTGAAGCATGCAATATATGTGTGATGTAATTAATGAATAAATGAATATTTGTGGTGAATTATTATTTTCATATTAAATAATTATAAAGGAAAAGAAAAAAAGATATTGAAAAGAATGCAATGCAGGAGCAAGCTGAAGCAGACAGAGATGGAGTGTGAGTACCTGAAGAGGTGGTTTGGGTCACTGACAGAGCAGAACAGAAGGCTTCAGAGGGAAGTGGAGGAACTGAGGGCCATGAAGGTGGGGCCACCCACCGTCATTTCCCCACACTCTTGTGAGCCACTCCCAGCCTCCACGCTAACCATGTGTCCCCGCTGTGAGCGCGTCACCACCACCGCCGACAAACCGCCCTCTGCCGCCGCCACTTTGTCCGCTAAAGTCCCACCGCACTCCCCTCAACCTTCTGCCGCCTGTTGACCCCTACCTCCGATCTAATCAGACACACATGCAAAAACTAAACTAAACTTTTTAAACTAAAAATTTAATGTGAAAATATGTTTTACAAGAAAGAAAAAAGAGAATGTTTTATATATATTAGCTTTTACAAAATGCTCCTTTTGGAGAGGGAGGGGTAAACTATTAGTTTGTAGTTTGTTGTAGTAGTACTTCTTTTCAAATGCTCAGTCAATATTTCATTATTTGCTATTCCTAATCACATTGCTTTATGAAACGAGATAGAAGTAACCCTTTACTTTCACCTATTATATATACAAGAGAAAGATATTCTCCTATATGAAAAATGAAAATTCTAAAATATTGAGTTTTATCACACTTTCTAAACCGTTGTCCTGATTGTGTAAACATCTGTAATATATTTTACAGAATTTGGTTCGATCGAAGAATTTTAATGAACCAAACGAATTTGATTGGTAGATTATGAAACTAGTAAATACTTCATTTTTTAATCTAAATTAGAGTATTTGATTTAAGATTCAACGATGAATATAAAGTTTATTTGTAAATCATTTATAATTTGAATATATATATATATATATATATATATATATATATATATATATATATATATATATATATATATATATATATATATATATCTCTCTTTCT
>Ga0214543_1004134_pt1 | contig 27707 bp, 12 predicted proteins | sample CNSS2metaG_FD_160094 | JGI IMG/M metagenome (GOLD analysis project Ga0214543, IMG submission 160094) | Root nodule microbial communities from cowpea collected in UCLA plant growth center, Los Angeles, California, USA - CNSS2 | ecosystem: Host-associated > Plants > Roots > Nodule | place: USA... | reverse complement strand
ATTTTAATTTAAAAAAGATGAATTATGAAAAGCATTAATGGTAGAGTAGGTATTGTTGTTTAAGGGAATTAATCTTTTATCACGGAAGGACTGAAAAAATTGGAGTTGTTTGGCATTTATTAATGACAAGTCACTGTTTGAATCCGTAGGAATAAGGAAAAGAGAAGAAAATTGAAAAGGCAGGGAAAGATAGAACAAATCGTGCATGCATGATTAATATCTGTATAATTGTGTTACAAACGCAAAAGAACAATATCTGAGCAAATCAAATGCATGCACTCGAGGTCTTCGATGATCCATTTGATGTTTCACATGTTGTTGTTACACGTGCTGCTACATGTTTCACAATATTCATGCATGCATTAGGTGAAATGAGGATCATTTCAACTACTCGGATAAAAAAAAAAGGTTGACAAAAGGAACGAGAATCACGAAATGATAAAGTTTTGAAAAAAGTGAACATAAACTGGAACTTACCTTTTTATTAAAATAGAAAGAAGCCATTGTTGTGGTTAGAGTTGGACGTTAGGGATATGGAAGAGATATATAGATGAGAAGTTGAAGAATATTGAAGATGTATATATAGCAATTTAAGCTTAGGATGTGTATACGACAAACAAATAAAGAGAAGTTAGGGATGGAAAATGCAAAAAGCTTGGTACAATGTTTTTCTTTTTAGAAGAAGGTGATATAGTTTATCTTTTAGGTATACCTTAGGCATGGTGTCAGTCGTAATTACTGCATAGTTGAAATAATTGTGCCCAACTTGATTCTCTTAAATTATATATAAGGAAAATATAAAAAAATGGAACCGTAGTTTCTAAGTTTTTGTACTAAAAAAAATGATTTTAAACAATTTTTAGTTTCAGAATTATAGTCCTTGTTATTAATTGGAATGTGGTAGCCACTTAACTTATTATGAACTATGAACCTAACTTAATTAAGATAGCTGATAAATTGAATCGCTCGGTCTAGTTTAAGTTAAAAGAAGTAGGGTGAAAATTGGGATAGGGACAAACTGCTTCTAGAATTTGAACATTATTATTTAATGCAATTTTGTATAAACATTGTACAATCAATGTTTTAAGATGATATCGGCCACAAACGTTTGTCACGTGTCGGCCCGTTATAATTCGCATTACATTAGAAAAATAATTAAGTGATAAAATACTAATCAAATATTCGGTAGACTTTATTGCATAGCATCATGGTACGATTATTTTACAATTTACTCCACCATTATAAAACTATATAATCTATCAAAATGTAGTTTAAAATAATTATTTAGATTATGATTGGAATCCTAGTCTATTATTATTTATACATTACAGTTCTCTAATCATAATCTATTATTACTTTTAGACTACAATTATCTAAATAAAAGTAGTTTGTTATTACCTATAGACTATCATTTATATATAGATTATAATTCTCCAAATAATCTTAATCGATTGTGACTTATAAACTATTCTTTTAATAATTATAGCTTATTATCCTTTGGATCTTTTCTCAAAATATATATATATATATATATATATATATATATATATATATATATATTATTTTAGTTTCTCTATTCCTACTTAAGCAATCCAGATAGAAACAAAACTAGAAATAATAGATCTTTGTTGGTCTGCCTTTCAACATATTATATGAGGTATGAACTAGAAGAAGAAAAAAAACACTACTTAGGGTCCGCTAATATAAAAATGAAACGAAATAAGGTTTTGTATTGAATATCAAAATGAAATAAACTAAATTTATGCATCCAATATGTTAGAATTAATTAACGAATTAATTCTATTATGTAACTCATTTAAACTATTATAATATATCCAAATATTATTTAATAAAATATAAGGATCTATTGATTATTGTGGGAAGTTTTGATAAAATAACTTAAAGATCAAATAAGGTTCATCCCTAATTGATGGACATTGATTTATACAAAGAATTAGGGTTTTGGCCATAAGGTTCTTCCCCAATAATTCATCAAGGAAGAAAGTCTCAGGGGAGAAAGTAAGGCAAAAAGATAAATTAGGAAAATGAGGTTGAAGAACAAAGATTGAAGAACACATTTTCATTGAATTTCTCATGGATCAAGGTTAGTATTCTATTATGATTTATGTACGTGAATGTGTGGGACTCATGAATCTTAAGATCTTAGAGTAGTTTTCTATAATGAATTATTATCATGTAAAAACTATAATTCATTTATACAATAAACCAACTATATAAAATTATACTAAACAACATATTCAAACAATAAATAATTCAAATAACACATAATAAATAATAAAATATAAATCATCATATATAGATTTTTTAAATGCATTAAAATATGTGAAGAGAGAAATACAAACCTGGAAACATGCTTGATTACGAACGTGAGTAACACAACTAGTGTGGGTGGCAACACAATCACACAAATAGCAAAGCATGAACAAGAATTTAAGGTCGAGCAAGAGTAGAAAAACAAATGGAGGAGTGAGAACATGAGAAGGAAGGAGATGTGAACTTGAATGGAGGGTGTGGTAACAAGCTAAAGAAAGAAGAAGAAAAAAAAAGGAGAAGACAAGCTCGTCTTTCGTGGCGAAAGAGGAAAAACTTTTGTTCAATAACGATAAGAGACAATAGTAACTTTTAAGGCATAATAAAAATAAAAAAAATTTAAATTATTCAAGATAGTATAAACTATAAATCACTTAAAATCGTAGTCTATCTCACTATATGTTTCCTTCAGGGAATTGTAAGTTTACAGTAAGATAAACTATGATTTTAATTGAACAATTCTATATTATTTGTCAATAATTTCAAAAATGACATCACTTCAATATAGAGTACTTTTAAAAAAATGTAATATGTGGTAAGTAATTGTGTATACATTATTAAGGTATTATAAATAGTGAAGATTTGAGGACATAAATTCTTTATATTATCTAATTATTATTTACATTATTTTGAAAGTAGAAAAATATTTTAGAAAAACTTGTAATAGACTTTGTTTTTGTAAATTTATCTTAGTTCTTGTAAGAAGATTTAATTTTTATTATATAACAATGTTAACAAGATCGTATAGTATCATTAAGGAACAAGTTACTCTTGACCTACACAACCCTTCCACCTTTGTATATGCTAAATGAAATGGTGATAGATTTTTGTCAAAAGCTCCCATCACAATCCACACTTCTTTAATCATAGCGTCTTGTAAAAACCTTTTCATAGATGAGATCATAAAGACTACACCACCACCAAGCTAGAAAGTCTCATTACTTTACTACAAATCATGTCATATTTTGTATAGTCTTTTCCCAAGACACTCAAAAGGAGCTAGTTCACACAATTATCCATATATTCAATAGATTGTTTTAACCATTAGTAACAAAGTTTGACACAATTTGTGACAAGTTGCCCTTACCACTTAGCTTCTATTGTCTTGGTTAACACCTGACAATAAAAATGCAAAGCCTTCGAAGCAGTGGCGAAACTTGGAAAAAATATTTAGGGGTGTCAAATTAAATTTGTTATATATAATTTTTTTTAGTTAGAAAAAAAAAGTTTTTCATTTTTTCTCATCATTTCCTCTGCTTAGAACAAACACACATAATAATAAAATTCAAAAAAATATGACTATTATTTGCTATTATATCATGATACTAAACCATGAATATTATTTTAGATAAGTTCTGTGTACCTCATCAATTTGATTTGGTGGGTATTATCAAATTTGAAGACGCTTTTTCCGGATCGCATTCTAATGAATTTTTAAATTCATTATATATAACTCTAGAAACTTTAGAGATTTGATTTTCATTGTCTTGACTTCTTGGTTCTCATAAAAATTTTAGTTAACATATATGCCGTTTTTTTTCATCTTTATCACAAACTTTCTTCTTCAAAAAAGGAATTAATTCTTTTACTCTTTATCATAATCTTTTTAATATAAATTTAACATCTCACCTATTTAGAAAAAAAGATAAAATTTATATTCAGAAATCACAATTATCACAATGAAAGACATAACAAAACTCATACCACTTTAATTAAATAAGCAACACAGTATAAATTCAAAACTTAAAAAAAAAATTACCTTAGGCAGCAAAAAACACAAAATCCCTAAATTTCATAATTAAGGGTTATAATAATTTGGGAAAAAGTATAAGTAGGGTTCATACCAATTTCATAAAAGAATCCCTAAAATCATAATTAGGTTTATACTAATTTGGGATAAACTTAATTTAGAGAAACATCTTAAAAAGAATCATAAATCTGACATACATAAATCATAATAAGATACTAACCTTAATCTGTGAGAGATCATGCGAGAATTACTTCAATCTCAATCTATGTGTTTTCCAAACCTCTGTTTTCCAATCTATCTCTTTGTATTTATTTCTTGGTTTAATTAGTCGGATGGTATCCACTTTCGTTCATATGTGTCCGTTTGGTACCCGCTTTTAAAAATGTGTCAATCTAGTCTAAACTTTTGAAAAGTGTCTTAATCAGGTCCCTTTCAGACAAAAATTACTATAGCCGTTAACTGTATTGATATTTAAAATGAATTACAAAATTAAGTATTGATATTCATATCAAAATTTAGGACCTAATATTTTTTTGCTGAAAAGGACCTAACTGAAGCATCTTTTCAAAAGTTGGGACTCAATTGTACCTTTTTAAAAGCAGGTATCAAACTAACACATCTAAATAAAAGTGGATACCATCCGACTAATTAAACTTTATTTCTCTTCACACACTTTCATGATAATTTACATAGTAAAAAAATGCTATAACAAAAAAAAAAATCTTAATCTCTTTTATAAACCAATATTTCCATTAAATTTTTTATTATAATTTTCATAATATAAATTTAATATAAATAATATATAAATATAATTTTAAAATATATATATATATATATATATATATAAAATAAATTAAAAAAAAAAATGGGAAAGTGGTGGCTCCCCTAGATCAATTCATAGTTCTGCTTCAAAGTTATGAGTATATACACCAATCAGAATAAAAAAAATACATTATAAACACTATAGAAAAATCATTAAATAACCATCAAATTTAGAAAAAAAAAGTAGTTACTATATTATATTGACTAAATCAGCGACTATCTTATAAACTAAACATTATTATTTTCTAAAATAGTCTTTAATATTAATAAAAATATAATTGGTATATTAATTAAGATTTAAATGTGTCTACAGTATTGACTACTAAAATTTTATCTAATTTTGCATTTGCAAAGAAAAAAAAAGAAGAAACAAATATAATGGATATGAAATGGATGTAAGCATTTATAGGGTGTCAAAATAGTAGTATTACTCTTTAAAAAAAAATGTAAACTTGTGTTAATTTTTTGTTTTTGTCCCTGGTCTATGGATATGGAAAAAAAATCATAAGAAAAAAGTATTTACTATATTAAGACAAAAATAATTATTTTAATGTTTACTTCTTAAATGTATACTTCTCTACCTGTTACATTATATAAACATAGTCAAGAAATTAAAACTACTTTTTATTATAAATATAAATGTAATGGTTGATGTTAGATCCGTGTTAATTCCTGAACTATCTGAACCACCTAATATAAATTGTTTTACTAATACAAATTAAGTCTGTAAGTCCATTGCTAACCTTGATTTAACTAAGCAGCAAAGTAGGTTTATGGGTTGGTCCTATATTTTCAAGTAAATGTCGGTTTTACTTTCTTGCACAATCTGTATGATTCCCATTCAATATATACACTATTTACTATGTTATTTGTTGCATTGAATCTGATCGTGTTTGGTGTTCTCCACAGTCCATAGCGTAATTATTAAGGTACGTTTGCTAATTAAATAAATTATAATAAGTCAAACAATAATATATATATATATATATATATCACTAAAATTTTGTTAATTTTGTTTTAAAATTTTTTCTGTAAGAAATATTTATAAATTTTGTTAAAAAGAAATTTACAAAAAATTGCTATCAATTTTTGTATAAAATATTTTGTATAAAACACTTTTCATAACAAATTTTGTAAAAAATATTTATAAATTTTATAATTTTATAAAAAATTATTACTTACGAAAAAACCTAGTAATTAAAATTTTTAGAAAAAATGGTAAACTTTTTTTTAATTATTTTAATAAATTTATAAAAAAAATCTCACATAATACGAAAAATTTTAATAATGATAAGAACAAGAAAGAAAATAAAATTAATCAATGTATAAATACGCTGCAGGTAATGGAATCAGATTTTAATATATAACAGTTGTATGACAATGAGACGTGATGCACACAAGAAATAGAACAATATAACAAGTTTTATTAGATACAAAATGGTCTAATATATCTTTTAATACTTATGGGCATATTATGGATATTCATAAATATTAAATAAAAATAGCTTAAAGGATTTTAAAAATATTTTACTCATAATTCTAAATTATGCTGACATTTTCTAAAAGTAGTTAAAGACTAAAATAAAGTAAAAAAATAAAAAGATATGAAAAGGTTTTGTTAATTAATAATTAGTAAAACTAAGCATTTTGGTAAAAGTCTTTAAAGGCTACTTACGATTCACGTGACAAAACCCATTTTAGTCTAAAAGCTAAACTTTTTTATTTCTGTTGGTTATTATCATTTAATCCAATTCAAAATCCAATTTGTTTCTATAGGTTATCACACAATGTTCAATTGAATCCAAAATTTAATTTTTCTACTTGATGGTGTATTGTTTAATGAATTAAGTAATTGTTTTTTGTATATGAATACTAAACACTCAATATATTTTATGGATGCAATCCAACTTATTAGATTGTGCAATGCAAATGTAATTTACAAAAATTAGAGACATCTTAAAATTTGGACTGATTAATTTTAGAAAATTAATAATTATTTAAAATATGAACTATAACTTCATTTTTTTATAATGTGCATACGAACTTAAAGAGATACTCATCAACATGTTCTAATAATAATAAATACATAAATATATATCTTCAAGCTTAATTATGTTCTGGGTTCTTATTAAATTTAGGATGATGGTCTATTGAGTCTTAAAATTTTTAAAATTTTTAATTGAGTTTCAACAATTAAATGTTGTTGTTAATTTTGTAATGTGGCAATTATTTTGCATTGTTATCCTCCTTGAATGTCGTCCATAATATTTTGTTATAAGATACCATGACGACAATATCTTGTCCAAATATTTATTAAAAGTGATTCAATTTAGTAATTTAGTCATTGTCGATAGTTTTTCACAAGTGTCTCATATCAATTTGTGATTTTTTTTTTTAAAATTTTTTTACACATGTCACTCTACCGTTGTGTCACATGGACAAAATCTCAATTTGGTATATATATTTGTTTTTAGTTTCAATTTGAGATCATGTTAGTTAGAGTTTGGATGTGAATATTAAATCTAACGTGAAACCAGAACACATCATGCAACAAAAAAGTACATAGACAAATTAAAATTAATAAGTTGGATAGTATAATTCTCAAGATTCAAGTATTAACTCTATCATTCACCTTGTCCTAAATATTTCATATAGATTTTAAAATTTGTTTAAAAATATTTCTATAAATATTTTTAAAAAAATATCAATTTTAGTAAGAATATCAACATATAATATATACCAATTGAGACTTTGTCCATGTGGCAAAACCTTGTAATGACATGTGTAAACAAAATTTAAATTAAAAATAATATTCATGAAAATCACAAATTGACATGTAATATTGACTTTAACATCGTTTGTAAAAATTAATGACAGGAACCAAATTAAATAATTAAAAAAAACTAGAACCAAACTGATAGAAAAAAGAACTAGAAGACCAACTTAGTACTTCTTGACAAAAATAAAGAGCAAAGAGCATTTGATATATATATATATATAATAAATATAAAAAAAAAAAAAAAAAAAAGAATATTATATATATATATATATATATATATATATATATATATATATATATATATATATATATAACTAAATTTTATAAGATTCACAGTCCATTGTAACTAATTATAAATAAGTAATACTTCAAAAGCATAATATTTTAATGACATAATCAATTTGTATTTGCAATATAATATATAACTTATTATGACTCATCACTTCAAGCTCCAAGTCAATGCTTTATTTTATTTCTCTAAAACAAAGAAGAAAAAATCGTTGGAAGCCCAAAACTTCTCAAAGATATTAACAAACATAAATATTCTTAATCATTTCAATTTTCCTCCTCTCCATATTTAATAATAATAATAAAAATAATAGATACAAAGTGAGCATAAGAAAATGTTGAAAGAATTTATCTAATTTATTTACTGAAAAAAAAACATTCTTTTTTATTCACATAAATGTTAATTTTAGATTCATTATTATAGGGATTACTTTTAATAATAATTTTGAAATTTTTATGTTAATTTTGTACCTAACCTAAATTTAAGGGACATAGAAAATAGTGGTTGTCCTGAAATATTTGAAGATTATAGTAGTTGTGTTTTATGAGATTCATCATCATATCTTACAGTTCTACCACTGTAAATGTCGACACGTAGTAGAATATCCCAAAAATCCATATTATTTTTTTATAATTTCTTAATGAACACCTATTTGAGAACCGCATCTCTTCTTCCTCCAAAATAAAACAAGAAAGAAAATTTCTATTTACACACCACCACACCAACAACAACCAAAACATTTTATAGTCGAACAATTAAAAATAATAAAAGAAATGAATATGAACAAGAACAAATTATAAACGAAATGAGGAAGAAGGGCAAATTTGAAACACAAAAAAAAAAGACATGCAAGTAAATAAAAAAAAAATACATTCTTTATTTAACGAAACCTTATTACATGAATTCAAATTTAAACCATTAGAATAACATTTTCATATTTACAAAATTATCGTATCACGTTACGTGATTACCTTTTGAAGGATCTAGATATGTTGTCGTGTTTGGAGCACGAGTATATCTTCATCCACTAGTATTTCATATTCAAAGTGCAAGCTTTATTTCCCATTAATTGGTCAAAAGTTTTGTTTCTTTTGTCTTGCTTTTATTAGTCCACTCATCAAATCACCGTCGGTTAGGTTAGTAAACCTTTGTTTGGTGACAGTCACATTGGGATATAACATTACTTTGTGAACAAATTATTGACGTGATCTTTGTATATAAGCTATACAAGTTTGTCTATTTTTTTTTAAGAAAAGAATACTACTTTTAATCATTAACAAATATTGTGTTGAAAAATTTGAATTAAATGAAAACAATGATAAAATAAAATAAAAATCTTTTTATAATCAAACATCCTTGGGAATTATAACTTTTAATATAATTGAACATATAAATATTATCAATGAAATGTAGGAATGACTAAAATATTAAATATTCTACAAAAAAAGATGAGGCACGACCATATAACGAGAACACCAAATACTAAAACTTAATTAAAAACATGGATATAAATAAGCAGTTAAGATAGAGGATATTAATTGCCTTGTATATGAGAAAAAAATAGGAGTTTTATTTTCCAGATAATCACAGTGATCATACTGTATAATGATTTTTTTTATCAGCAAAGAATGAATTAAAATTAAAAAGAGCACTTAAGGGATGCTCTAACTCTTATACAAAAAGTTGTCCTGTATATATTGATGCACTAGTTTGGCATCAAAGCACCAGCTAAACACATATCTGTCAAACCCAAAAAATGACAATGAAAAATTACTTAAAATCCTCAAAGCAAACCGAAAATTCAAATATATGCACTATACTGCAATAATGAAACACCAAAACATTGGTCAGAATTAAAATATTTTTATCTTTGTTGTTATCCCTGCAACCGTTCCTTTGCTACATTTCCCTCTACAAATTCCATTGCATCTTTAAGAAAGAGCTTCTGACATAATATAGAATGTGCAATTGTGACCCAAGATAACTATTATATTCTCATACAAACATACTGTATAATGATTAATACGATTAATATTGCATTTTTGTTAAAGAGATGAATTGAACCTATAATTTATAATATTTTTCATTTTCTTTTAAATTTACCGAGCTAACTTTATAACTTTTAAGCGTTAATGGAGTTAAATCAATAACCTCTTCTATCTTATTTTTTAACTTTACCATTAAATAATCTTATTCATATACTTGTTGCATTTGATCCACTGCATTCCATTGGACGGTTAATTATCAAGTTTCGTTTGATAAACAGATTATAATAAGTCAAAATTAAACACACATATTTTGTTTTATTTCCATGATGAATGGTATGCAAACGTTAGTTTATGTGTCAAAACATTACTATAGTTGTCTGCATTTGACGATGGCTGGATATGTCTCCATTCTAATTGGTCGCATAGCATTATTTATAAGTTCTTTTATAACACTCTTCCCCGTTAGTTTGGACAAAGCTTAATTAAAATGGATTATGTCACCAAAACTTTGGTGCCAGTCACAACCCTGTACTGGGACATGACATTAACAAAAGTTATATTTTTAGAAATTATATCTCAGATGAGATTTAATACCATAGTTTTATAAGCAGTTAATTTTGGAATCATAGATACAAATCCGTGACCACTATTTGTGGTTTCAACGGTAACCACTAATTAAGTTTTTTGCTTTTTAGGATGACAAAGTTGAAGCGTCAAGACATCATGAACAGTGTTGGAGGAGTTGTTCAAAACAAGGTGTTGGCGATGGTGATGTTATTATTATGGATGCAGTTGATGTAGTTCAAATAAAGCATGCATTGTCCACTTGCGGCGAGAACCTTCTTAAGATTTAAATTTTAAATTTAATTTAATCTTTTATATATATATATATATATATATATATATATATATATATAATGTGAGATTATTAATTAACGAATAATTCAAATGTAAGATTAAATATTAAGAAGTAGTTCGATAATAAATAGAACAGTAGATCTAATAGATTTCGTTAGGATAGGTTCTAATAATATATCTGATATTATAAAGTAAAATTTAAACCTAAGTCAATTTCACAAATAATTTATAAGACGAGGTTTACATCATTTAAATATACTAAATTAATTTTATCTCTAATCTTGAAATTTCTATCAAAGCCATAAATCCTTGAAATTTGTTGATGAAGAAATAAGAAAGATGCAATTGTCAATTTTGTAGTAATTAGTGCTCTTGTCACTTACCTTGTGAGGGTCGACTATGGTGGCGTCATGGATTCTTGTTGATGGTCCCAATTCAGATAACAAACGTTTTCTCCATGTTAATATAATACGTTTGAAAAACTTATATCAAGGAATTCAGTGTAGGTTTGTTGAAACTGTAGCTACACTTAGCTTCGTTTTAAGCCATTTAGATATGCTGCAACTGTCGCCATTTCTTTCGCATGATTATTGGATCTTCGTTATTTAACTACAAAAAATAGTAGGTTGTATGTTAGGTTCATATTCAAAATGTTTCAATGATACTGTGACAAGAATTTACAGCTTAAAAATTGACATTTTATTTTATATTTCTTTATGGGGATATCTATTCTTTACACGATGAATCCTATTCACATTTTTTTTATTCTTTCTACATCATCTCTAAGTTATCGTTATTTTAATAAATACAAGTCTGTTATAAGATTGAGTAAAATTAATTTATACAATGAGTCATTGGGCCGTACTTTGATTGAGTTTTATTAAATTTTACTTATACGCAAAAAATTCATCTTAATTATTAATTTAAAATGAAAAATATTTTCAATTGAAAATTTAATATTTGATTTTATATCAGGACAAAATTAACCATGGAGTTTTACTAGAGAAAAATATTGTAATTTTTTAGGATATATAGAATTGAGACATCGAAGGATCCAAGGAAAGGGTCGAAATAAGGAAATTAGAGGGAATAACATAAGAATTCGAGAAAGATGATCAAAAAGAGATCGGAGAGAGTTCGTTAATAATTGCATTATCGAAGACAATATTAAAAAAGCATGATGGAGACATTGAGAAAACAATGAGTTAGAATTAAAGCTGGATCGAAAGATGAGTTACGTAATTGCTAAATAGTATGGGAAGAATTGGCACAACTGAGACAAGATAGGCCATTTTAGGATAATTATCACAATTGATGAAATTTATCCTTTATTTTATTTTAATGTAACTAGTAGAGAAAATATAAAATAGATAATTCGAATGCAAAATGGGTTGATAAATCGTGAGTATTCTTCTAACACTCTAAAAATGTCACGAACAAATTATTAATATAATAATTTGAATTATCATTTTCGTAGATTTCCTTTATCAGCTTTTATTTTATTATTGATGATTTACTTTAGTGCAATTTACATTTCTACAAACTTATTTATTTTTCTTCATCTTCATCTATTTCTTTTTCACATTTATCTTTTTGTTCTCTATGCACCATTATGTCTCCAAATACAGACACAAAAATATGATTATTAGAGAGAAAATCATGAATTTTTAATTGAAATACACATTAAAAGAAAATTCAGTGACTTAATATAATTATGACATTAATCCACAATATAAACGAGTTATGCATCAAATTTATGTTTATAGTGGAATCACAAACATCAATACACTCAATTCAGATTGACATATTGTTAGCCTAATTAACAAAAGAATCCACACCCAATTAATTTGGTTCAATCTAAGTATATTAGACCACATTGAATCAAAATTCTCGAAAAACGTTAGTGTAAATAAGTTCGTAAAAAGTTTATCAAAATTACAAATTTAGAAGAAAAATAAAATACAACAAAGGATAATTCATACTTTTCATGACTTTGTTTGATGAAATTAGTTTATAAAACAATACTTTAATTCTATTGCACAAAAGCCGTGTAGTAAAGATAATTTTGATTTTGATTTTTTTTTCATTCACTAAAATGATACATGTTGAAGGTTATTGTATAAGAAGATGATTTTTAATTTTTTTTTAACCAAAGTCACACCTCACGTAATAATCATGATTTTAATTTTTTTATTTTATTTTTATACTAAAATCGTACATGATAACTTAAAAAAGGAGTTAGACATCGTCTTCGTCATAACTTTCTTAAATAAATATTAGTAAGAACTTTATAATTTTTAAAAATAAATTTTTACTGTGTCAATACTACGTGATGCCACAATTACTTTGATATTTATCAACTCGAGTCCTCTTTAATTATATTATACTTGCTGTCCTCAAATTCACCTTCTAAGAGTTTCCAAATTTATGATTGGAATATGACCAACAACTGAATTTTAGTAAACGATAATTTTGTCTCTTTTAGTTTCTGCTCGAAGATTTTATTTCCAAATAATAATAACTGAATGTTTCCTAAATTTTGAGATTTAAAAAAAAATTATGTTCATAATCTAGATGTGATAAATTTCATCATTGAAATTAGAAATAGGAATGGTTGGAAGTAGAAATATTTGCCTCACCAGACAACTTCACTATGTTTAGTGCTTGATGGAATTTTTTCCTAATAGCTTATAGGAACAACTTCTTGAAACTATTATTGAAAATATTTTATAAAAGTAACAATAAGCTGAGCGATTAAAATTAGAGAAGACAATTTATCATTAAAATTAATGAAAAAACTTGCTTATGAGTATGTAAAATATAAAATTTATTAGGATTATGTAAACTAACTAAATTAATTTTTTAAAATTACATATTTAAATAAGTTCTTAGTAGATTGACGTAGGATGTCTTGTCTAAAACTGTGGCAATGGAGAAGGAAGATTGAAAGACGAATGCATGCATGGTTCGTCTTCCGAAATTGAACACACAGTTCCTCTCGAAGAAGCACCAATGCCTCTTTCTCCTAAACTTGTGTGGTTCCATGGAACAAATGCGTCAAATCCAGGCACAAATCCACCTCTCTGGTCTCTACCAAGACACACACACTCTCTCGGAACTCGTCTACTTTTGCTCCCTCTCTCCCTCCAAGAACCTCCGCCACGCGCGCGCACTCGTGCACCACGGTGCCACTTCATCACCCATTTCGTGGAACATTCTCATCCGAGGCTATGCCGCGAGCGATTCCCCCCTTGAAGCTTTCTGGGTATTTCGGAAAATGCGAGAACGTGGCGCCATGCCTAACAAACTCACCTTCCCTTTCCTCATTAAGTCTTGTGCTGCGGCTTCTGCACTTGGTGAAGGGAAGCAGGTTCATGCGGACGCTTTTAAGTGTGGTTTGGACTCTGACGTGTACGTTGGTAACAATTTGATTAACTTTTACGGGTGTTGTAAGAGGATTGTGGATGCAAGAAAGGTGTTTGATGAAATGCCTGACAGAACAGTTGTTTCTTGGAATTCGGTTATCACTGCGTGTGTTGAGAGCCTTTGGTTGGGTGAGGGGATTGAGTATTTTTTCAGGATGTGGGGTTGTGGGTTTGAGCCTGATGAGACTTCCATGGTGTTGTTACTATCTGTTTGTGCTGAGTTGGGGTACTTGAGTTTGGGAAGATGGGCTCATTCTCAATTGGTTTTGAGAGGGATGGTTCTAAGTGTTCAATTGGGTACTGCTCTTGTTGACATGTACGGGAAGTCTGGGGCTTTGGGCTATGCAAGGTTTGTTTTTGAGAGAATGGAAAAGAAGAATGTGTGGACATGGAGTGCAATGATATTGGGGTTGGCTCAGCACGGGTTTGCTAAGGAAGCCCTTGCGCTGTTTGCAATGATGAGTAGCAATAACAATCATGATATATGTCCAAATTATGTGACCTATCTCGGGGTTCTTTGTGCTTGTAGCCATGCTGGGATGGTAGATGAGGGTTACCAATATTTTCATGACATGGAATGTGTGCATGGGATCAAGCCCCTGATGATGCATTATGGAGTCATGGTCGATGTATTTGGCCGCGCTGGCCTTCTCGAAGAAGCTTATGAGTTTATACAGAGGATGCCTATTGAGCCTGATCCGGTTGTGTGGAGGACATTGCTAAGTGCATGCACTGTACATGATGTGCATGACCATGCAGGGATTGGAGAAAGAGTGAGGAAGAGGTTACTTAGGATGGAGCCAAGGAGGGGAGGGAATTTGGTTATTGTTGCTAACATGTACGCTGAAGTGGGTATGTGGGAGAAAGCAGCAAATGTGAGGAGGGTGATGAGAGATGGAGGAATGAAGAAGATGGCTGGGGAGAGTTGTGTTGACTTAGGTGGCTCCATGCATAGGTTCTTCGCGGGGTATGATCCTTGCCCAGATTTGACGCCTGTTTATTATCTGCTCCATGGATTGAACTTGCACTTGAAAATGGTTTACTGAAACTCTAGGTAGCTTGGTATAAATACATTTTTCTGCATATTGTAAAAACAGAACGTCACATTTTTTATCTTTATTTTTCTGCATTTCAAGTCTTGTTCAGCTCAAGGGAGTTCCATTAAAAAAAAATCAAATTAGTTACATAAATTTTTTATTTTGCGGCCGGAAAGTTATATTTTGATTTTATTTTTTTTACTTCGTAATATAATTTAGTATGAGTCATTAATTTTTTTAAAAAATAATAATATATTAATCAATAATCTACGTTAAACCACATCATAGAATAAGAAATAATGTGAATAAAAGCCATGATAATGTCATCGTACTTTGTAGCTTACTTATCTTCCTAGATGTAATCTCATGAGGAAATGGTCCTCTACATCTTCTGATTGGGCTTTCTCAGTACAAATTGGATTGCAACCACTTTTACAGAGCGTGCTTCTTCCCGCACGTCCATAGTTTCAAGTGCCACCCCATAAATTTTAAAATTTCTAAATTTATCTTTCAATTTAGTTCCGAATTGTCATGTGTGTTTATCGCTTTGAAAATTCCTATTTTACGAAAAAAACTATCAATTTTTCTTATACTCATGAAAACCTAAAATCTTATGTTTGCACACACTTATTAAAATTGGGAATAGTTGGGAAATAATATTAAAAGTGGAATAAACATATGGGAATTATTGGCGACTAAAATAGATAAGCATGTGATATCAATAAATATGCGCCCATATGCGGTATTAAGTACTTGTGTATGTACGCAAGAATCGTAAGAAAATTATTCTTTTTTAGTTTTTTTTTTTGTCTTTTTAATATTTTGTAGAAAAAAATATAGTAATTTTTTACTTTACTAAAATAATTATATAATTTCAATTTTATTGAAATCTCTTGCCACCAAACACAATATACTTAAAGTATAATAGAAAATATATAATAAATATGTTATTTAAATTCTCAAAAAACAATTTTCTCTCGATAAAAAGAAACTAAACTTTATTTGGGTCTCAATCATTTACTCTTTTACATAGATTCAAAATATCTCTCAAGTCAAAACATTATTAAATTAACATGTAATCTAAAATAATCTCATGCAGTATCTTTTTTTACATTACCCTTGATGCTCTTGTCATTTTCTTCTGTTAGTCCCTTTCTTTAGCACTCATCCCAACCCAATGCAGAAAAAAGAAAATACAAAGAAAAGTTTATCAATACATTTAAATCAAATCTAAACTCTTGTAACAAATAAAAAAATAGAGCTATTTATCTTTTTCTGTAATAAATATCATTTGAAAATAATAAATTATATTAAAACGAGAGAGAATCGTTTTGAATATAATCATTACCCAATTCTGGAATTCACTGAAATACAAATCTCATTTAGATAAATGAACAATGGTATTAAAGAGGAGATGGCTTTTGGACTTCAAAAAAGAATCTCTCACGTTGTTATTTACATACACTGGGATCATTATTTGAGGACTTTTCATTGTTTTTGCAGTTAAAAACTCTATCATACTCAAATGGTAAATTCATTTCATGCCATTATCACTAATATGTCTCGATAATTGGACAATGGTACATTTAAACACTTCCATTCATTTGACATCATTTTTTATAATGGAAAGTGAAGAAAAATGTTTCAAAAGAGTGTATAACCATGTGAAAGTCTTTTATCGTTACATACACCGTAAGTCTTTCTATTAATGGGAGTTAGTGTTTCAATTTAATGAACTGAATGGTTCTTCATGCACAGTTTTGTATTTGATTGGTAAAAGTCCTCACAGTACTTTCACGTTAGCCACTACAATTGGTGTACTATTTCCTTGAGAGAGGTGTAGGTCCCAGATATCGCCATTGCTAAAGCTACCATTATTAATATCACTACGGCTACAATCTCACACCCAAAGTTCCTGTAAGTGCCTGAAATCTTCAAGTAGCACAAGCATGGAAGCAGAATAGAAGCTGTGACACTTAGAAAGGCTCCAACCAGGGACATGAGAGACCCAAAAAAAGGAACAGCAAGGGCAACAATGGTGGTGCTCATTACCAACACTGTGCTAACTAAGATGCTCGTCAACCTATTCTTGTACCTCCTTGGAAGCAAGTCTTTTAAAGCACTCGTAATAGGTGTTGCCATCAAAGCAAACTTGGATATGGGATTCACCAACGTTGTGTATATTGCTAATTTTGAGCTAACTTTGTTCAGAGGCAGGTTTAGTGTTACTTGTGATTCAACCTCATCGCCAAACATTAGATAACCAATTATAGCCATGTATGCATAACCCGCAGTGGTTAAGAGAAAGCATCCAAGTAACACCTAGTGTTATAAAAGATAAACTTCATTATTACATAGGATTAAATTAACCAACCACTATTGTTCAAATCAAACACAAGTACTTACGTTAGTGAAGTGATGTTTGTTTGTCATGGAATTGTACAATGTGGGAAAGACAGGATGTGCGCAATAACAGAAGGCATACAAGCTAACAGCTGTGGGGAGAGCATTCCAATGCACAAGAGTTCCTTTATGATGAAAACCAACTCCATCAAATGTTGCAGTCCATGTTATTGAAAGGATGATGAGAAGAGAAGCAAAAACTCCACTTGCAGATACATAAGAGAGTAGACTCAAGTTATCCAACCAAACTGTGGGCAGAATGATAAGGGAAACCAATATCACAAAGAATTGTTTCCCTGCAATTGTTAAGGCAGCTATCGAAACCTTGGCGTTGGGAAACAAGTTACTCAAGTTATCACCTCCTAGAATCAAGAATCCTATTGAAACAAGATATAGTTCCGTGTACATGGATACCGACACTATTAGTCTCCCTGTCTTTCCAAATGCAAGTTCACCTATATCAGGATAGGTTTTGATATTCGTATTCATATCCATGCATCTTTTTATTAACGTGCCGGTGTAAAATGCTGCAGTGGCAATACCGAACAAAAGAACCAAGCTTAACCACCCTCCAGATGCAAGAGCGTATGGAACTGAGAGTATACCAACACCTGCAAACCGAACATTGAGGTAACTGAAAAAATAAAATGTTTACTATTTCTTTAGAATAAACATATTGTAAATAACGAAACCTGTTATTGCATTGAGTCCGTTAAGACAAGTGCGAAAGAAGGATACAGTAGTGTCTTGTGCAGAAGGATGAGAGGTTATGGTTTTATGATCGGCTAGTAAAGGCACATTGGAAGCTGAATTGTTGGAATGTTTTTCTGACATTTGAGCAAAACTGGATACAGATATTGATATGGAAAAAAGTTTAGCAGAAGTTGGAAAAATCTCTAAGGATTGATTTGAAGTTGGTGATGGAAGAACAGCTCTAATTATACATTAAAAATTCCGTACCGGAATTCTTCACTTTCTTGGAGTAACTAACTTTGCTGTCAATAGTATGGGCCACATAAATAATCTTTTGAATTGTGATTTTCCTACGTAACAAGTAACAAACGTTGTTCTTTCTCGATAGAAAGCTTGTATATATATTTAGCATTTATTAGACGGATTTTCAGAACGAATTCGGAAACATTCACTAAAAGTAAAAAAAAGAAGAAGAAAAACACTGCATCAGATTACGTCTCTTTCTTACATTTGGAAGATATTTTTATCTGTAAACCCACCTATAAAAACTGGCCTATTATTATCCATACAATTACGTGAAGCTTTTGCAGTTTACAATCTGGCTCTAAATAAGAACAAAGAAGTTTGAACAGCATAAAAAGCCAACTTTTACGGTAGACATGGGTCCGATTTGAGTAAATAAAATAAAAATAGTAATTAACGCTTGTTCTTTTTATAAATTTGTATCGACATGTGACTTAGTATGTTAAGCAATGATGCAGAGAAAAATGATAGATCCTTGAGGAGAGATTCCTAAGGAAAAGAGAAAGAAGAAAATTGTAAGAAGTTCTTAGAATTTGGTAAATATCACTTCCAACCCCAAACGTTGGTTATCCCTTTCTTGCACTTTCTTCCCTGTCCCACATGGTCTGCTGCCATAAAACACTTTCCTGTGCTAATGTTCCTTTCCAAAATTTGTCCTTATCTTTTTAAAGTCTCATAACCCATTTCAACAAAAGTTACTTGTTATGTTATCTTTTGTTAGTAAGTTCATCACTGGATACACAAAGCACAATTAAATGACATGTATTCATCAGCTCCATGCCAATCTCACTTACCTACTAACAGTTAATACTAGCTTCAAATCAGGAAAGTTGTTAGGGTCTTTAACTTCTTATCCCTCATCGGTGACTCTGTTTTGCTTCTCTTATTTCTCCTTAAAGTACTCTTTGCTTTTTATGTTTCTTCCTCTTGTTATGCCAACTTGCCAAGGACATTGGGCTTTATATGTCTCTTTCTTTAAAGTAAGATATATAGTTGATATCTCTATATGTAATTTTTTAAATATTTATTAATTTTAAAAAAATCAAAATTAAAGAAAAAAACATAATATTATCAAAGAGTTGAATATTAAATAACAAAAGTTTTAAAGGGTCGAATAAACTATGTTTCAATAATTTAAAGCAGAAACGGATCAATCTAAAAGAAATTTAGACTAATCACGTTGTTTTTTTTTGGAATATGTATCTTCTAAATAAAAATAAAAACAAAATCTTAGCGATAAACTTTTTAGGTTTAAATACTTTTTTAGTCTTTATTTTCATAGTATTTTTTTGCGGATGGTCCTCATTTTGACAGAATGTTTAAAATAGTCCTCATTTTTACAGAATGTTTAAAATGGTCCACATTTTCGCAATTCGTATTTTATTTGGTCATTTTCTGTAACGACGTTTAAATCATTAACGAAACATTATACAGGTGACACGGCTTGTATTAGGGTGTGTTACAGGTGTGGTAATTAGATATTTGGGGATAAATAAGTGAGCTAGGGTTTTGGTAAGGAATGTTTGAGCAGTTGGTGAATTTTGGCAATCTTGTTCCTCCATTCCCAATTGGTGTTGCTGCAATCTTCTTCTTCATGCAATCCCATTATATAGGTATGTTACGGTCCCAATCTTCTTTCTTTACCTCTGATTGTAATTGTTGGAGGCAACCGTGTTGTATTACTTCGTGCACTGTTGGTGGTTCAAAAAGAAATGGATTAACCCCGATTTGTAGCTGTGGAGAGATGACAACTTTGAGGATGGAAAGAACTCCAAAGAATATTGATAGAAAATTTTGGGTACAATTTGTTTTTATTTTTGTGTTAATAATAAATTGGTTTTAATTTTTGGTTTATTGATTTACAAAGTGGGTGGTTCCAATAATGTGGGCTGCAACTTTTTCAAATGGCGGTGTTGATGAAAAGGATGTCATCATCATGACACAAATGAGGCAGATTAATGACTTGGAGAAGTCATTGAAGGTTGCTGAGAAGAGGCTGCAATTAGTAATATGGTTCACTTGTGTTATTGTATTATTCGTATTGTTATTGTGTGTAAATCTTTTAAAGTCCAATCTGTTTTGTACTATTGTTAAATGAAGAAGTGAATTAGTTTAATTATGTTGATATTAATCCCAACATGTTCAAAATGACATCTTAATCTGAGCATTGAAGTAAGTGATATTGATCTAAGCTTGGGAAAAATTAAATTGATCTAAGTCTGGAAGAAGTTAAATTCATAACATTAATTCATCCTCATCAAAATGCACTACATCAATGTTTGACAAAAGTGAAATTGAACTAAATTTAAAAAAAGTCAAAATGCAGTACATCAATAATGAATTCTACATTAGAAATTCCAAAAAATAATTAAGACCTCATTTGCTGATTTGTGTGTTGTCCTTTTTCAACGATTACAACAAGAGGTAAAGTAAGAAGATTGAGACCGTAACATACCTATATAATGGGATTGCAGGAAGAAGAAGATTGCAGCAACACCAATTGGGAATGGAGGAACAAGATTGCCAAAACTCACCAACTGTCCAAACTTTCCTTACAAAAACCCTAACTCACTTATTTATCCCCAAATATCTAATTACCACACTTGTAAAATACACGTAACACACCCTAATACAGACTGTGCCACCTGTACAATGCTTCTTTAATGATTTAAACGGCGTTACAGAAAGGAACGAAATAAAACACGAATTGCGGAAATGAGAACCATTTTAAACATTCAGTAAAAATGAGGACCATTTTAAACATTCTGTCAAAATGAGAACTATCCGCAACAAACACTACGAAAATGAGGACAAAAAGGTATTTAAGCTAACTTTTTATTGTTGAAAAACTTTACGTGAGTTTCATAAAATATAAAAGTTTGGTATCTTTTTGTAAAAGGGCATACCCAGCAATGAAGAGCGTTTTTAAAAATTAGAACGAATATGTTTTAGTTTGTAAACGTCAATAATTATAACCAGGAATTTTTTTTATGAAAGTACATATATCCATCAAGAAATTCTCATAAATAGAAGATTTTTTATTTTTTTATCTCAAATCATATCAAAGTTTTTGCATCAAGTATATGAATTTATTTAGGTGGCAACATTTGAACCTGGGATTCACATGAAATAATTTTGATGTATAACAAGTCCAATCAATCAACGCTACCAATTCCGTTTCTTCCAAGTGTGTGGTTGTGTTGTGACTTATGATCACTTACGAAATTTTGTTGATATGTTCTACAACCATCTTCTCCCTTCGCTTTTTTCCAGGGACAATCATATCCATCGATCTTACCACTTCTAAACAGCCAAAGAAAGGTCAAAGAAGTAACCAAAGATACATGAACATAGTAGATCCTTCCTGAACAAAAAACTTGAACAAGTAAACAAAAACCTTAATCAAACAAAAAAGTTCAAATTAAGGCACCCGAAGGTTCCATTTCCCACTCCTTTTTAAGCAAACTCTACTCCTTCCCTCGCAATCAATTCTTCTTCTATACCAATCAAGCCACTCAAGAAAGGTACATTACCATCACACACTTGCATTAACACTTCATCACTAAATAGTAAATACACAATCAACAGATTGGTGAGCAATAAAATGTCCCCAGCACTATGTTTATCAGTCTCCCCCACTTTGTTCTACAAGCCTCAAGACCCTTCCAAGGACTTCCACCACCTCACAAAAACCAGCCACAGCCAGAAATCATGCCAACAATCTCTGTTAGATAACAAAGTCATCAGCAAGAGGAAGCTTTTATCCTCTGCTGTTATTGGGCTGGGCCCAGCATTGGCTGGGCTTTCTGTTGCTCAACCCACAAGAGCTGAGCCTGAGAGCCCAGCTGCTTCTACATCAAACAGAATCTCTTACTCAAGGTTCCTGCAATACTTGGATGAAGGTGCTGTGAAGAAGGTTGACCTCTTTGAGAATGGAACAGTTGCTATTGCAGAGATATACAATCCATCATTGGAAAAAATGCAAAGAGTCAAAATTCAGTTACCTGGTTTGCCTCAGGACTTGATCAGGAAAATGAAGGATAAAAATGTTGATTTTGCTGCTTATCCCTTGGAAGTTGGTTGGTGGCCTGCGCTACTTGATTTGTTTGGAAATTTGGCATTTCCTTTGATTCTGCTTGGTTCTCTACTCTTGAGGACATCAATTAATAATCCTGCTGGTGGCCCCAACTTGCCCTTTGGACTAGGAAGGTATGACTGTATGTAGTTCAAGAAGAGTTTTTGAAATAATGGTTTCATAGTTCTCAAAATAACATAAGATAAGAAGGAGAAAATGCAGCAAGTAGATGAACTGAGAAAAATTAGTGTTCACCATTCAGCTCAAGGCTAACTTATTTAGTTTTCTCTGAATAATACTCTCAATCAAAGTAAGCAATGAGAATGTTAATATTTCATGGCATGTATGATGATTTTAAAAGTAGAATATGCTCTTGCATAACTTAACGTTATTTCCTTTGATGATATTAACTTCAGGAGTAAGGCAAAGTTTGAGATGGAACCAAATACGGGAGTGACATTTGAGGATGTAGCAGGAGTTGATGAAGCCAAGCAGGATTTCCAAGAGATTGTTGAGTTCTTGAAGACCCCAGAGAAGTTTTCTGCCGTTGGAGCCAAAATTCCCAAAGGGGTTCTTCTGGTAGGGCCTCCTGGGACTGGAAAGACATTGCTGGCCAAGGCAATTGCAGGAGAGGCTGGGGTTCCTTTCTTCTCCCTATCTGGATCAGAGTTCATTGAGATGTTTGTGGGTGTAGGGGCCTCAAGGGTCAGGGATTTGTTCAATAAGGCCAAGCAAAATTCACCATGTTTGGTGTTCATTGATGAGATAGATGCTGTAGGAAGGAAGAGAGGAACAGGTATAGGTGGAGGAAATGATGAAAGAGAACAAACACTGAATCAGTTGCTCACTGAAATGGATGGTTTTACTGGAAACACTGGCGTCATAGTCATTGCTGCCACTAACAGACCTGAAATTCTTGATTCAGCATTGCTTAGACCTGGCAGGTTTGATAGGCAGGTATAATTATAAAATCTCATGACAATGAATTTACCTTCTGTGTATTATTCATCTTATCACTAACTGAAGTTGAGGAGGAGACAAGAAAGAAATACATTATTAGTTTTATCATTGTTCCAATAGGTCACTGTTGAATTACCAGATATAAGAGGGAGGGAAGACATATTGAAAGTTCATAGTAAAAACAAGAAGCTTGACAAGGATGTTTCTCTTAGTGTCATTGCCATGAGAACTCCAGGATTCAGTGGTGCAGACCTGGCAAACCTCATGAATGAAGCTGCTATTCTTGCTGGTCGAAGAGGCAAACATAAGATCACACTCAAAGAAATTGATGACTCCATAGATCGCATTGTGGCAGGCATGGAAGGAACCAAGATGACAGATAGCAGGAGCAAAATTCTGGTGGCTTACCATGAAATTGGACATGCTGTTTGTGCGTAAGTACATCAAATACGTACGTTAATAGAAAAATTTAGAACAAAAACATGATGTTTCTGCGTAGTTGGTAGAAAAATTGAAGGTGAATACGTTTTGAGGAATTGACCTTTGTTTTTTCTTTGTATTTCCAAGTTTTCCATTATAAAATAAAGGAATCAAAACAGAAACAGCAGGTCCATAGAACACAGTTTTTGAGAGTGATATTTGAAGTACTTCATATTGATCGACCCTCTTGCATTTGGAATGTGACTTAACAACGTTTTTTACTCTGTGTAGGACACTGACCCCAGGACATGATCCAGTACAAAAAGTGACTCTAGTTCCGAGAGGTCAAGCCCGGGGTTTAACATGGTTCATACCAGATGAAGATTCTTCTCTAGTTTCTAAGAAGAAACTTTTTGCTAGAATAGTTGGAGGCTTAGGAGGCAGAGCAGCAGAGGAAGTTATATTTGGTGAAACTGAGATAACCACTGGAGCTGCTGGGGACTTGCAACAAATTACACAAATAGCAAGACAGGTTAGTATTGTCCGCAAAATATATATGGAAATGGGAGATTTAGAAATCACAGTGTGCTGAAAAGTTGTTATAATTTCTGCAACAGATGGTAACAGTGTTTGGCATGTCAGAGATAGGGCCATGGACATTGATTGACCCTGCAGTGCAGAGTAGTGATGTGGTGCTTAGGATGCTGGCTAGGAACTCAATGTCAGAGAAACTAGCTGAAGACATTGATAACTCAGTGAGGGAGATAATAGAGACAGCATATGAAATTGCAAAGAATCACATAAGGAATAACCGTGATGCAATTGACAAGTTAGTGGATGTGCTACTTGAAAAGGAAACCCTTAATGGAGATGAATTTAGAGCTCTATTATCAGAATTCACTGATATTTCTTCCATTAAGATTGACAGAACTTCTGTGAGGGAAATGATCGAAGCATGAGCATAGTTCAAGTAACAGACATGATATATATAGCTTTGTATCGAAGTAGGATGAGATTATACATAACTACAGAGTATAGAAGTTAGTTTTTTTGACAGAGAATTGTTTACTTTTCATCAATAACTATTGAACTTACAAGTTAGTTGAAAACTTTTCCTGGGATTTGAACAATAAGAAATAGAGATTAATATGAGCACAAGTTTGAAAATGTTTAAGCTTTCACGGGAAAATAAATGGATTTAATTATCATTTTTTAAGAAAAAAAGAAAGTACAATAATATTTAGATTTAAAGTCAAGAGATAGTATAATAATTGGTGTATTTGTGCATGTTTCCAATAAACAACAAATATTTGATAAAAAAAAATTACACAATAAATCATACTGATAGATGAATATGAATTTCATATTCAATTGAAAGATGCCAAGAGGATGCAAACACTAAAATAAAGTTGAAATAGAGATAATATTCATAATAGAATGAAGTTTTAGCAAATATAAAAGAGATAACCATACAACTTATAATACAAAAACAAATGTATTTTTTTTTGTAATTAATTAGAAATAATATAACTTTTAAATAACATTAATTAAATAATTGTTACACTATTATAAAACTTATTAACCCTAACTCTTGAATGTTATCAACAAAAATAAATGGATTAACTTTCTCTTTTCTCTTTTATTGAATGAATGAGAATTTAGAATTTATTGAATCCTTAGTGTGTGTTTATGTAATCATTATACCTATATTATATTGAAAATGAGGAGATAATATAAAAGTATGTTTGATCTAACATATGTAATAGTTATTTTCTTTGCCATGTGATAGGTTATATTTTTTCATATATATAAGGATATTTTAGTCATTTAATTTGAGCTATGGAGGTGCATGAAGATATAGCTTAGGAAGAGGCTGTGATGTAAAAAGTTGTTGTGAGCCTACCCAGCAATCCAATTGGTAGCGAGAAAGCCCAATCAGAAGATTCAGGAGTAGCATTACCGCAACTTATACATGAGCTTACATTTAGGAAGATAAGTAGGGATGGCAAAACGGGCCACTCCAGTCCGTTTTAGCCCGTTTCGCATTTTGGTCCGTAAAGTATGGATTGGATTAGTCCGTTTCACAGTTTAATTTCGGATTCATTTTTTTAGTCTGCTCTGCGGATTGGCCCACATTTGTGATGAGTGAAATATTTTTTTTTTTGTTGAGCAAAATATTTTTTTTTTATTTTTTCATAATAATTGATATTCATTTTCTATCAAAATAATTTCAATTAGTTTAGCTAATCAAAGACAAGAAATATAACAACGAAGATCATAGCTAAAGTACAATAGCAACATGATGAATGATGTAAGAGCTAAAAAAATGAGAACATATAATTTTGTAAGCGAACGAGCGAGTCAGCCCGCCCCGTCCAACCTTTAGCCCACGTGGACTACGAGCCTATGAGGGACGAATCATCGCGGGTCAGCAGATTCAATATCTCAACTCATCCCTAGTTTTTTGTGCGGACCTACGGGCCAACCCGCCTGACCTGCCCCGAATTGTCATTCCTAAAAATAAGTAGGACTCGCAATAGGTAATTTAAAAAATAATGATGAATTAACATCAACTTAAAACAATACTACAAAGTTGACCTTTAAAAGTTAACATCTATAAATTAATAAATTAGCATCTATACTTTTAGATCTATACATGAATTATGTAAATATGACATTATTAACTAAATAGTGCCAACTTTTATTTATTAGCATAATTCAAAATTTCACTAAATTACTATTTTATTTTCTTATAATGTCATTGTCTACCTTTAGCAATTTGTGTAAATGTTTGTAGTGTCATTGTCGACCTTTAGCAAGTTGGGTCGATCCCAACCGTAGTGAAATATTTACACTTTTGTGATTGCATACACTTTATGACTACAAGCAGCATTGTAAGAATTTTATGATCAGTTAAAGATATTCCCGGGACAAAGTGATGTGAAACATACAAGAAAAAATGCGCATTAATTGTGGTAAATGATGTGAATACTGTTGTTCAATTTGTTATTACATTGTTATATAACTCATTTATCTGTAAAAGTTATTTTAATATTTACAAACTCTTCCATTTTTTTCTCTCATGTCCAGAGAACATAATTCCTATTTTACACCTCTTTCATATCTGACTTTTAACTTGGGGACTATGCTGAAAAGACATATTTGTTGCACTGAATGCGCATTTTCTCTCCAAATTTTGGCATATATTCTATATTTAGAACTCAAGCACGTCTAACACATTCTTTCTCATCTTTAACTTGTCTTTTAACTCTTTAAAGCATATACACTCCATGTGGAAAAAATACTTGTTTTTTTTTTTGGAAATTTATAGTCAAAAGAGTGGACCACTACATTGTCCTTTACAAATTGTGGGCTATTTCCACGAGAGAGATGTAGGTCCCAGAAATTGCCATTACAATAGCTATCATTATTATCATCACTATAGCTACCGTCTCACACCCAAATTTCTTGTAAGTGCCCGAAATCTTCAAGTAGCACAAGCATGGAAGCAGAATAGAAGCTGTGACACTTAGAAAGGCTCCAATCAGAGACATGAGAGACCCAAAAAAAGGGA
>Ga0214543_1004132_pt1 | contig 27716 bp, 14 predicted proteins | sample CNSS2metaG_FD_160094 | JGI IMG/M metagenome (GOLD analysis project Ga0214543, IMG submission 160094) | Root nodule microbial communities from cowpea collected in UCLA plant growth center, Los Angeles, California, USA - CNSS2 | ecosystem: Host-associated > Plants > Roots > Nodule | place: USA... | reverse complement strand
AAAAATTTATATATATTATTTTTTAATTTAATTTTTATTTTTATAATAATAAAATATATATATATATATATATATATATATATATATATATATATATATGTATGTATTTACATGAATGTTAATTGATTTATACATATTATGTTAAATTAATTGAAAATCTATTATGATAAATTTATAAAATATTAAGTTTTAAATTAAATATTAAATTGTGATCGAAACAAATATAAGTATATATATATATATATATATATATATATATATAACTTTATTATTATTGTTATAATATATAAACATAAGTGCATATAAAATAGTAAACTTAATAATATACTAGTAATTCATAATAGATATTTTTACGAGTGAAACAAACTTTATATTCTAGCAAATGAAACTTTGTATTCATATTTAATTTAGTTTTGAAAATTTTCAACTGTCAAATATTTTAAAAGATTAAAATATTTTATTAATTTTGTTTTATTTAAAATTATAAAATCTAAAAAAAAAAAAGCAAAAATACCTGTAAGAAGGACCTATATTAATTATTAAGAAAAGTTAAAATTGTAATTTTACTATGGTTGGAAAAAAGACTATTATTTAATATTAATTAATTAATAAAGAGCCTATTAATGTTTTTTTCATATCTATAGATTATCACTTTTTTAATCTCTATTTATAAATTGAGGTGTTACAATATAAATTATTCAAACAGTTTTTTCGTAAAAAATAAAATAAAATAAAGGAATCAGACAAAAATTTTAAATATATAAAAATTAATCTTTTACTATAATTTTTTCTTCCATTAGAAGTAAAATCTCTGTCTCTGTGTGCGTCAGACATAAACCCTAATCAGAACCCTAATTTCAATTCATATTATCCCTTTTCATCTTCCTGTTCTTCACTGTTCCACCTTCTTGGTTTTCAATGGAGGAGCAATCACTGAATATTCCCAAAACCTTCGTGTACGACACTCTCAGTCCCCTCGCTCTATCAGCCGCCGATTCCCCATTTCCCGACAACGGCGAATCCTATTCCGTATTTCGCAACGAGATTTCAGTCGACACTCCCCAACGCGCCTCTCCCTCGACGACCACCGTTGATTTCTTCTCCCTCGACGTTGCTTCGGAGGCCTACGGCGGCGTCTCCCTCCCACAGCCGCTCGCTGCAGTGCCCGAACCGAAGACGCCCACTCCTGTGCCCGAGGCGAAGCTCGAGAGCGTCTGGTTCGGCGGGAATGGCAAATTTAAAAGTCCTATGCTTCAACTGCATAAAGGTAAAACATTCATTTCTGCGTTTTCACTCAGACGTAATTCTTTAATTTTAATTGAAGAACAGCTCAAACGACACATAGGGAACTATATTTATCTGGTCCTTTGTAGAACCGGTTAGGGAAAGATAGAGTGGAGTTTTAAGGTGTTTGGATGTGCTCTGCAGAACTGATTTTGTAGAATTGGTTTCCAGAATTGATTTTCAAGTGAAGTGGTTTATGTCTTTTTCCTTTATTTTGAGAGCAAGTTTGCTATGAAGCAGTCCAATGGGAAAGCTAAATTTGATCGGTCTAGTAAAATCAATTTTTCAATGTCTATATATTTATAAAATCGACTTAGACTATTGTCAAAATCAATTTCCATCATTTCCAGCAAGAAATCAGACACCACTCTTACTGTTATATATGGTTTTGGAATTTGTTTTTTATTTTGCGGTGCTTGTTGTGCAGAGATAGTGGATTTTTGTGAGTTTTTGTCACCAACTGTTGAAGAGAAAGCTGCACGGGACATGGCAATAGAATCCGTGTTTGGAGTTATAAAACATATATGGCCTCATTGCCAGGTAGAAACATTTTTATTTATTGCATTGAACCATTTTGTTGTTGAGTTTTATGTTTCAACGAGGTTTCTTTTGTCTTCTTTTTCTGTTATTCTCAGGTGGAAGTGTTTGGGTCTTTCAGGACAGGGCTGTATCTTCCCACCAGTGATATTGACGTAAGTAAGGTTGATGTACTGATAATAAATTTTTCTCCTGAATCGGTGCATCTGAATAGTTGATGCATTATGGCCAAATTCTTTGAATGCAGGTTGTGATTCTGAAATCAGGCTTGCCAAATCCACAGATTGGACTGAATGCAATTTCTAAAGCCTTATCCCAAAGGAACATGGCTAAAAAGATTCAGGTCTGCCTGTGATGCTTAAATATCTGTACTTTTCTTGACAGGAAAAATTAATCAACGTTGTAAAAATTTTTGAGTGTTTAGTATTTTGCTTTTGAATCTTCTGCCAGGTCATTGGAAAGGCGCGGGTACCAATTATTAAATTTGTTGAGAAGAAGAGTGGTCTTGCATTTGATATAAGGTTCGACTTTAAGCTACTTGGTTTCTCATCATTTTTCTTCTTGACTTTTTTGTCAAGATATGATTTTATGATATTCGTGTGTCTGCATGATGTGTACTTAAGTTTGCTTGTCCCACTTTATTATACGATATTGGATGAATTGTTTGACTTGAATATGTTTGCATATTTTAAATCTTTATTATGGATTTTCTATAGTTGAATCAAATAGCTGATCAAAACTACTGCAGATTTATCTATCACTCTCATATTTGAAGATTCTGTTTAATTTACTGTGGTACATGCATTTCCATGATAAGACCCTTGTAGTTTTTCCTTCATGCATTCATTTTTCTTAATAAGTTGTTAAATATCTATACGTTTAGCACCCAACCACATCATTAGCACTTGCTACCTACTGTAAGTAGTCACGACGACATTATATTGAGTATAGTCAATTTGTTTATACTATAGATTGATCCATGGTTCTCACATAGCTAGAGTTGTCATGTTGTTTAATATTGTGATATTGTGTGTAAAAGAACTAAAACTATTTCAGTATCATGTTTTTTTGAATTTCATTTATCCACCTAGGAATTATGCTTTATTTCAGTTTTGACATTGACAATGGACCCAAAGCGGCTGAGTATATTCAGGTTTGTTTTATTATTTCCCACCACTTGATTCACTATGTATTTTTTTATTTATTTTGATTTGTGATGCTGTTTTGTTTTTAAATTTATACCTGATGCCAATTGCATAATATATTATTTGACCTTTACATAAACGGAATCATTACAAATGTTGAACATAAGCAGTGTTGTTAATGGTAGAATGCCAAAATCATGCCATATAAACATGTCGTTGTAGCCAAATGTGCCACATATGGGCTTCTGTTCGCAAATTGTTCATGGCAGATGGTGAAAATTTACTACACCATTCTTCCATGGCAGTGCCATCTAAAAAATTGAACATAAATGGAAATGTGAACATAAATTTATATAATTAGGCTTTTGCGAATCAACTTAACAAGAAAGTAAATGATTGTATTTGATTCTTACATGGATATTGGTTAAAGCTATATATTGGACCTTGTTATTAATGTCGTTGTTAATTATCTGTCTGATAGAAATCCCAGAAAGAATTCGGGTATGATAGTATTATACTATAAGGTCGTTCTCCTGTCTATGGAGGGATTTCATGGAAATTGGTGAGTTCTATGCCTAAAGGTTAATAATATCGAATGGTGGTTTGGGATGAAATTAATAGTTTGTCAGTCTTACTTGATTTGCAATGCTTCTGCTAAAGGAAATTGCTTTGCTTTTCTAGAGCATTCCTGCTTGGAAGTCTTTGGATTCAATATTGTATTATTTTGGTTTCAAATTTTGGAATGGGATCCCTTGTTCTCAATATATCATATTTCACTGATATAATATCCATACTACCTTGGTAAGTAAAATTCTAGGGAGGAGCTTGTGAAAGGTCACCAAAAGAAACATCACAGAATGCCAGCTGCACTATGAAGTTTTTTATTTATTTTTTGTTAGTTGCACCTTTTTTAATGCAAGAAAGAAGAATGCAAAACATAACATATACAACTAAGTGTGCTGTATTGGGTGGAACATTATGTGTATTCTTGTTCATGGTTGTAATGTTCATTTTGTAGGAAGCTGTACTTAAGTGGCCACCTCTAAGGCCCCTGTGTTTGATTTTGAAAGTATTTCTGCAGCAAAGAGAGCTAAACGAGGTAACAGTTTTCTATAATATGTATATTTCTTGTAATGTTCTGATTCCAGTATGCCTTATTGAGATTCTTGCTAAGTTTGCAGGTATATTCTGGTGGGATTGGCTCGTATGCCCTTCTTGCCATGCTGATGGCAATGTTGCGGGTTAGTGGTTCTTGAATATGCTTTAAAAATTCACAGTTATGCACTGGCTTGCAGCATGATGAGGTTTTCCCTACTCAGAATATAGTCCACCTCTGCATCATGAGAAATAATAAAGAAATAAATTCACTCTTTTCTTTCTAATATTTGCAAACACCCGGAACTTTTTTGCCAATATCATGGTCTAAGTTTGTGACACTTGTTTGCTTCAGAATCTTCGCCTGAGCCAAGCTTCTGCAGAGCACAACCTGGGAGTCCTTTTGGTGCGTATCTTCTGATTCGGAAGTATCGTTTTGCATCTGTTTTTCTGGTTCCAGGGCTGTTATATGGGTTCTTATTCATTATTGGCGAGTGTTCTGTGCAATTTAGCAGTTTAAAGAAGAGAAACATGCACAATAATTGTGTGCTGTGTGCCTTTGTTTTTTATAAATGTTTCCTTTATAGGATGAATTAAGAAATATATCAATTTGCCATTCTGATAGTGTTATTTTTCTTTTCATTTTGAAATCAGGTGCAGTTTTTTGATTTCTATGGACGCAAATTGAACACATCAGATGTTGGTGTGTCCTGTAATGGGACAGGCACTTTTTTTTTGAAAAGTAGTAAAGGGTAATAAAGAATTTGGGTATATTTGTGAAGTAACGTTATTTTTAATTATGCTGTATAATTTATCCTATAGGTCATTGAACTTTTCCCATTGTCATCTCAGGTTTTTAAACAAATCACGGCCAAGTCTTATTTCCATTGAGGATCCTCAGGTTTTATTTGAACTCCCTTTTGATTTTGTACAATGAATGTGTGGGTCTCTATAGTCAATTAAATGAAGCAAGAATGTAGACTGTACATGATAGATTTTTCATGACCTTACTGCTTATGTTTGTATTTATCAGTTATGAGATAAGTAGTGTGTTTAGACTGGCTTTATAGTGAGAGATGATCGACCAATTTTTCATGCAGGAACAAATAGTTGCTTCTTTGTTTTCATGGTGTGACCATAATTTTGTGGATTAAAATTGATTCTTGTGTTATCTAAATACACAATAGTTGAATTTCTGGACCTAGGATCTTTTTCACTAAAGGGTGGGGATGAAATGGGTTTGTTTGTTGCTTTGGCCAGTTATTTAGTGGAGTTTTATTCTCTAGCTTTCCATCTCTGGTTCTCTATCTACATGGGAGTATATTTGATAATCTTCCTTTAGTCATATAATGCTCTCTAGGTTGCATTCTTTTATAGTATTTTGTCTCTATTTATATGGTCTTTCTAATATTTCAAAATAGAATATTGAGTTACTATTTCCATTTCCATGACCATGATTTTATGGATTAAAATCGATTCTTGTGTTATCTAAATACACTATAGTTGAATTTCTGAACCTAAGATAGTTTTCACTAAAGGGTGGGAATGAAATGGGTTTGTTTGTTGCTTTGGCCAGTTATTTAGTGGAGTTTTATTCTCTAGCTTCCCATCTCTTGGTTCTCTATCTACACGGGAGCATATTTGATAATCTTCCTTTAGTCATATAAGGCTCTCTACGTTGCATTCTTTTACAGTATTTTGTCTCTATTTATATGGTCTTTCTAATATTTCAAACAAAGAATATTTTGAGTTACTATTTCCATTTCCAGAGTCCTTACTTGCCTGCTTTTTTGGAACAACTGCTGAATATTTTATGGAGTATATAAAAAGTGGAAATTGGAGATATTTGCGATCTAAAATGCTAAAGGACCTAATCATAATTAGGTAGTGAACTATAAAATATCTATGCAGGAGTTGAATATATTGTCTTAGAAAATCGAAGTCTGTCTTTTTGGTTTTCTTTTTTAAATCGCTTTCATATTATTTTTACATATGCATTTATATATTATATTGACACTACTTTTTTATGTATATATTAGACAAACTATTATCATTCCTTTAGTTGATTGATAGTGTTTTTTGGCTGAATCAGGCACCAGAAAATGACATTGGGAAGAACTCCTTTAATTATTTCCAGGTCTGTTTACTCTTTCATTGTAAATTATATTTATGATAATAGTTTTAGAAAGATGTTCTTCCATCTTAAAAGTGTTGAGAAACAACGCAAGTGCATGGTGTATACATGTTTATTCTTGGTTTAAATTGAAATACAATGGTCAATAATTTGTCATCTACTGGAACTATGTTCAGGCACTTAAGCATACTTGTCTCTGCTATGTAGAAAATTTGACTTACTGCTTAAAGTTTGGTTTGCATTGAAGGTTTGATTAGAAGGGTAGACCATATTATTCACCCCTTTTGTTTTGGTGATGATGCTTGATTGTTCTTTTCATATGGTGTTTTGTAATTTTGGTCCCGTAATAATTTTTACTCCAAACAAGTCTGCCAAATTTTCCATTTAAGCCAATAAAGTCCTTTTATGTCTTTCCTTTGACAACCTCTAAACTCAAGCAACTATTTTCTTAAAAAAAAGCTAAACAAATACTTGAACGTGTTTAAACACTAAATTGGGGGACAATTGAAGTTAAAGGTTATGGGGAGATGCTAATAGCTAATGGGCTATAATTATGGATAAAAGTTACAATTAAATCTAGTAATAATAATATGTGTTATCTATTCGTTACTTTTGGTGTTTATCTGTAAGTGACTAAAATTAAATTTTTATTCTTTTTCCTCAGATTAGGTCAGCTTTTTCAATGGCATTTAAAAATTTGACAAATCCCAAGATAATCATGGGCTTAGGACCGAACAGGAGCATTCTGGGGACTATAATTAGACCAGATCCTGTTTTGCTGGGGCGTAAAGGTGGCTTGAACGGGGATGTGACTTTTGATAAGTTGCTTCCTGGTGCTGGCGAGCCATTACAACAACAGTATGGAGAACAGGATATGTTATGCAATTGGCAGTTAGATTATGAAGAAGAACCACTACCACGAGGAGGCGACGCTAGTGCAGAGCCTAGCTCACGTTCAACAAAGAAGAGAAAATCTGGTTCAAAGAATTCCAGTAAGAAGCTAAAGGAAAATGATAGTATTCAGATAAAAGGGAATGAGGAGAATGAATCTAGAAAAGAGAAGGATAAAAAAAAGAGAAGAAAGAGAAAATCTCAACTAGGAGACAACGGTTCTTAGGCCAGAGGCCAAGTTGCTGTGAGGTTTCTTACAAAATGGTTGGGGATTGTAACATGATCAGTGTTTGAAAATGAAGGAACAAAGGCATCATCAGAGTTAAAGCAAATTTGAGTCCAATGTTGTCACGGACCCAAGATGCGAGCTCTATTCCTTCCACCCGGCCAATTATCATTTTTTAATTTTGAATATTTTCCCCCATTAGATCATTGGTTTCAATGTCTGTATTTTTTGAAATAGCAAAAAATTTATCCTAAATTGTGAGAGGAGCGTTAGTGTTAGAGATTAAATTTAGTTTTTTTTTTTTTTTAAATATAGGTGTGAAACTTGTTTTAGGAACTGGGGATAAACTTTAAAATTTTGGGAGGGATTAATAACAGTATTAATCTTATGTTATTAGATTTATTCCTATGTTGTCTGTCCAGTTTTTGTTAAAGAAGCTATGTAACCAATCTGACAATGAAAGAAATACTTGAGCAGAGTATGCCATATGGTTTTGTTCAAAATGAATGCAATAATTTAGCTTGTTTTTATAGTTTCGTGCTGTATTCTATTCTATTTCATAATGATCTACATAATTAATTTGTCTTGTTGGAGCCTCTTTCGCAGTACGATCAAAATCAATATTTTACTGCATGATATGTCGTTAAATGCCAAATACTTTTAAAAGTTTAAAATTACTTGCACATAATTTTAAACAATTAAAAAAAGGTGGTCTTTATGTTATAAAACTGCATAATTTTTTCTTTTTCAGTCAGTATGAAATGGGGCTTCTTAAAAATATAAAGTGTGGCCAACAAATTTTTATGATTTATTTTCTTTTAGTTGAATAACTTTAATAATAAAGTTAGAAAGTATTAAGCAAGACGCATCATCTGTCTACCCATATTTAATGCCAGTTTCTTAAGGAAAGAAGTTTTTTTATAGTTTTGTCATGATGCAAAAGTAAAGTGTGAATGCTTGCTGCAAAGAGCAAACGACAAGTCAAGTCAAAAAAGTTGTGCTAATAGGAAATACAGAGGATCTGGTTTTAATATGAAAATCGTTTTTATTGCAAGTCTGAATCATGTGGATTATTTTAAAAAAATTGTTAATTAACGGCACAATCTTCTTACTATTTCTCTTATTATCATGAACAGATACAATTTAATTTCTTTTAAAAGAAATAAAAGTATATAGCAATCTGAATTCAAGCAGTATATTACAAGAATTCTTCTGTCAGGAAACAAGCAGAATAAAAGGTAAACATAAGTCAGAAATCATGAACCCCGGAACCAAAACAGTCTTCTGAATTCATAGGGGGTGAAAATAGTGGGAAAGTAGAAATGGGGACAAGTGAAATAAATGAAATCAATAGTGGGAAAAGTTCACCAACTTTTAATTAACAAGGATAAATTGTTCTGCTACTACGACTACTAGACAGCATGCCAAAAACACTGTTCATTTGCAGGCTTCTAAAAAAGAAACAGGAATAAACAATTAAGGAAACCACATCAAATATGACCAATCTCAGCTTCCTTAAGCAGTCCATTAACACAACTTCTTCACATGCATGCACAGAAGTTTCACTGTGTCTGGTGTTTCACAAGAACTTGTCAACCTTTAGAAGAACATGGTAACATGTTATGCAGCCGTTAGTCAGAGTTATTCATTCATTAACCTCTTAAAGACTCAACCTGAGTTGTCATTGATACAAGAAATACTTTTAAGGAATTTTAACCAAAAGTACACAAAATTAAGGAGGAGGTTGTCTGACCAAATGAACCTCAGTTTTGAAAAGAAGAACAGAAAGTGTGTCAATTGAGAAGTAGATGAACCCTCCACCAGTGTGACTCACAAAGGACCCGAAACTCTTCCCTATCACACAATGCCAGGCTAGTCCATACTTTGTATCAAACTCCTGAAATTGAAGCAAAATATTAAGAGCAAACAACTTAATTCAGTAAGACAAAGATTCAATTATGAATGTTTATTCACACACCCTATAGAAATTTATACCGAAGAAGGTTACATATAAGAGAGAAATAAGGTTCAAACCAAGAATGGAATTCCATGCAATGTAGAAAATGTCTGAAAACATGTTCAGAATAAGAAGTATATATGGAAGTTAATTACAACCATTAGTTTCTGAAAACCACGTTTCAAAACAAAGAATCAAAGACGTCGTTAATATCTGAGTATGTTGAAATCACCTAAAAAGGGTGCACGGTAAGTGTTTTCCAAAAGGTTGCAGTGTACCTTTTTGAGAGCTCTAGCTATGAGGGTGTTAGAGAGCTTTGGAGAAGGAGTTGAAAGAGAAAGGAGTGATCTGGTGTGACGAAGAGCATGTTCCTGCATGTGGGCAGGCATATCAGATGATTTCAACCTCACGTTGAAGCCGATGGCAAGTGAAGCCAGTCTCATGATGGTTTGAGAAGGGTTCTCCTTAAAGCCATGATCTTTGATGAGCTTTGGTTGTTGTTGATGTTGTTGTTCTTCCATGGTGATGGAATGCATCAGAGAAGAAGAAGAAGAGTGGTTTTGCATTAATGTGAAGTGGGTTGGTAGGGCAAGTCAAAGACAAGGTGGAGAAGAAGTGGGTTGTGTTTGATTCATATGGTACTGTAAGGCTTTTTCAACTTTCAACTTTGACTAGGTAAATGTGTAGGACATGACAATGAGAATATCATGCATTTTTTGTACCATTAGAAAGTGATCACACACAGTTCCAAGACATTCAAAATCACATGACCCTTTTGAACTATGTTTTTCTTATTCTCTAAAGTTTTCATCTTTTTATCAATTAAATGAGAAAAGGTTGAAGAATTGGGTTTGTTGGGTTTTAGGTTTAGAATGGTGGCAGAAGAAAGAAGAAAAAGAAGGAAGAAGGGTTAGGTGAGTGACTGAGCTCATTTACCTGCAACTCTGTTTCTTTCTTTCCCTTGATATGTCTCACTGCTAAAAAAGCAGACTGTAATTTGCATAGTTGAAAAGTGTAGCAATAGTAAAATAAATATAATTCAATGTTTTTTAAAACTGAAAATTGAAAATATTTTGTTGAAGTAAAAGAAATTTATAAACATAACTAAAAGATGATTAAAAGTTAAAAGAATATATACTTAACAGGTATTAGGCGGAAATTATAACGCGGATGATGTAAGCTTTTCGTTAGTTTGTTAGTGTCACATAAAATTAGGATAAAAATAATAATCCTTAATTTTAAAGGAATTAATAAATAAACGAACAAAATTAAGAAACAAAATAAAAAATAATTTATAGGATTAAAAATTTATTTAGACTTAAAATTTATATTAAATGAAATTTTAATTGATTAATAGTATTAAATTGTTTAATATGACTGTTACACTTAATATAAAAATGTCTTATATTACATATAAAGTTGTTCTAAAAAACTTAATATTTCATGCATTGTTAGTATAAAGATATTTATATTATTAATTAATAACTTATTTTGGAGTAAATACTTAGTAAATGAGACACTAACAGATAACTTTTCTCACAATTTTTTCACGCAAATGAGCTTTTCATATTTTTTCATCTATCTAACTCATTTTCTTAATAAAATGAAACTTCTATAATATACAGTAAAATAAGATTTAAATACATAAAAATTGAATAATTCATTTTTAACTTGAATATTACAATAAATATGAAGTTATAATTTGGTGCAGGCTAATTAAATACTCATTCTAAATATGCTCTTTTATTGTATTTTAACTTCTGAAAAGTATAAATAATATTATTTCTTAAAAAATATGACTAAAATAATTAGAGTAAAATTAAATAACAAAGCAAATTATACTCAACAGGTATATATTTCAATAATTTATATCCTTAAAAATTGATTTCAATCCATATTTTGAAACAAAATCATTTTATGAAATTATTTTTCTAGTAATTATTTTTTTGTCGTTACAAAATATTTATGTATTAACGAGGGAATAATTCTTGGCTAATCACCTACTGATCCCTCGAAAAAAATTACAATGAACTTCCAATGCCTATACTGCAAACCTCCAACATTCAAATAAAGGCAAGGTTCGAAGATAAAGACGATTTGTTCAAACTTAGAAAATTGTCGAACATAGTTTTAGAATCGAAAATGATATTTTAACATAACTTTTGAACTCATTTTTTACATGGCTGACGTGACTGGCTTTTTTTATTTTTAAATGAAAATTAAGTGATGTACACGTGTGCGGAAGTTACCCTCACTTCTTTTTGGCAAAATGAAATGAGATAGAGAGAAAGAAAGGCGGAGAAAATGGAGACAAAGTAGAGTGTTGGTGAGACAGGGATAGAGAAAGTCGGAGGAAGTGGAGATAGAGTAAAAAAGTCGGAGGAAGTGGAGACAGAAAAGTTCTGGTGTTAGAGAAGCGACGTGGGAGACCGTCACTGTAAGAGGACACACCTCCGCCTTTCTCTCTCCCTGCTCATTTCATTTTGTAGAAAAGAAGTCTCAGGGTAACTTCCAGGCACGTGCACATCACTTAAGTTTCATTTAAACAAAATTAAAAAATAAAAAAAGCCAGTCACATCAAAAATAAGTTCAAAAATTATGTTGGAATATCATTTTCGTTTTCAAATTGTCTCGAACACGTACGCGTTAAACACTTTTAAGGTTTAATTTTAAGGTTTACATGATTAAGTTTTATGTTTTAATTTGTTGATTTTTATTTTATATATTCAGTTACATGATTATGGTTTACATGTTAAACACTTTTATTTGCAGTATTTATGAATATATAAAAGAATTACGTACTAATATCAATAATTAGTTTTTAAAAGTTCAATTCTTCTAATAAAATTATTTAAATATTAAATTAATTTTAATTGCATAATTAAATTAAGTTAAATATTCATATTTTATAAATAAAATACATACATATAATTTATTTTTATTTGTAATGTATCATATATAATTTATTTCATATTTAAAAGTAAAAAAAAAACATATAAAATAGATTGTACCATAAATATAATAATATGTAACAATATAAATTAATTAATAATTTTTTATTTCAAATAAATTAATATATAAAATATTAAAAAAACAGCGGAAAAGATAATAAATAATTAAAGATATAATTAATTATTTCATTTTAAAGATAATTAATAAGAATTGTTTAAATAATTTTTATAATAGTATTTAAATGGAAAAAATATTGCATTAGTTAAATGTTAGTTATATTTTAAAAAAATATATAATAATATAATTTACAAATAAAAGATTAATTTATATAATAATAAAATATATTTTGATAATTTATTAATACATTGATAGTTTTTAAAAGTTTGTTTAATAAATTATTTTTTATAGAATAGTTTATATATTATTTTTTTAATTAGAAATTTTATTTCTTAGTTATGGATTAACAACAAAATCATTTCCTAGCTATCATATTATCTTGTGTATAAATCCTAATTAATTAGCTAAAATTTTGCTACCATATTATGTTGTGTCCAGTCCCTAACTAATTAGCAACAATTTAACTATCATATTATGTTGTTTCTAAATCCTAACTAATTAACTACAACGTAGCTACCATATTATATTGTGTTTAATCTCTAACTAATTAGCTACAACTTAGTTACCATATTATATTGTGTCTAATCCCTAACTAATTAGTTACCACTTAGCTACCATATTATGTTGTGTCTAGTCCCTAACTAATTAGCTACAATATTAGTTTGTCATTAATCCTTCACTAATTAGCGAACAAAATTTTTTCTCGCTAATTTTCCTCGCAAATAAACAAATTTGTTTTAGTGTGTTGTTCTATGTTTAGTTAATTTATTTATTATACTGTGTAGTTTAAGTGTTAGTTTGTTTGTGTTTACTTTTACATTGTTTTACTTTAATAAAATAAATATTTTTATTTTATTTTATATGTTTATTTTAAAATTAAGTAGTTTTTTTAATTAGTAAAATTTATATACGTTTTAAATAAATAATTATTTAAGAGAATACTTCAAAAATATTTAAGAGAATGTCTATTGTGTTTTGTAAAGTAATCCAAAAATATAGATTTGAGTTTGAATTCTCTATTGGTTTTTCTATGTTGTTCCACTGCTGTGTTTTCAAAATATAGTGATGGTCATTAATTTTAAAATTTTAAAATATATTAAAATTATCTTTAAAACATCAAAACATAGTGTTTTTTAATGCTCAACATAGGACAACACAAAAAAAATCAGTAGAGAAACCAAACTCTATAGATTTTTGTTTTTAAAGTTCATTTATAATATGTCTATCTATAAATACTACTTGTATAGTTGTATTCAATATATGTTAATGAGAATATCATCTTGTTTCTCAATTTGTTCCTCTAAATTTTGTTTCTATTTGTTTTCCTGTTTTCAACAATTGGTATCAAAAGCTAGGTTCATTATGAGAAGAAAAAGTTGTTGAATGAAGAAGCACCACCTTGAGTATGCAATTATGGCCACTATGGGTACCATACCTTGGAATCTTCCCATTTCCGATGGAAAAGGCTACGAGGATTTGGTGCATGAAGTTAAATGTCATTCTTGGGTTTCAAGAGGTTGATGAAGTGATGAAAATTAGATTTCAAGAACCTATTAGTGTGCGTGTTTCTGTCTTGTCCCCAACAATGTGTAGTAGTTAGCATATGTATAACTATTGTTAGTTTAATCAATTAATTTAGAAAGTGATTTATGTCAAGTAGTTTAATTTTTGACTAAAGTTCTATATTGTTTAATTCTATTGGGACTTAGACTTAAACATATGCTCTCAACAATTTCTTTCTCAAATACGAGTCTTTTCATATTGAAAACCATTAGTGGGTCTTTCGAGAAGCATTTACATGGAAATACAACACCAAATGAGACATGAGCCATACCAACATAAAGGACTGACACCATCTTCAACTAAAAATCGCAAGATAATGAGTTTATGAGTTTTCTTTCTTATAAATGCTCAACTTTTTCATTTTTACTCAATCTTTAATTTCCAACCTATCTATAGATAACCATCAAATAAAAGAAGTAATATTAAACAATTAATTTATTTATCTGTGTTTGACTGGTGAATTGTAAATTGAAACTTGATATGTGTATGAACGTTTGAACATTTATAATGGTTAGAATAATCGAAATGAGGTATATTAAAAGTGAGTAAATTATGGCTTCATTAAGTTCAAATAAATGTTTTAAACTTGCTGGGATAGTTGGCTTGAGTATATTTTAGCTTGATAAGGATTTTGAAGTTTTAGCATATTTAATTATTTTTTTGCATATATAACTTAAGAACTAAGTTTTCACTTAAGCATTAAGTTGTCGTTCAAGCACTAAGTTATCACTCAAACAACATTTAAGTGAAAGTTTCAACCTTGAGTACAAAGAACTATCACTTGAGCAACCATATGAGTGCTTAAATGATAATTCTCTTTTCTCAAATCAGAAGTCAAAACACAAGTGAGAGAAGTAATAACAATCCTCCATTTTTTGAAAATTTATCTCTCAAGTGGCAACTAATCACTTAAGCAATGAAGTTTTTGTTGGTTTAATTACGTTTTATGTTTATTTTCATAAGTGATATAGATATGTGTATCACTTAAATGTTGTTATAATACTTGAGTGATGAAACTTATTGCTCAAATAACCAAAGGTAGTTCAAGCAAGAAGGAATGTGAAATTAAGCTCTACTTTTAAGTTTATCTTTTTAGTGAGTTGACCTTGCTCAAGGGAGTATTCTCTGATCTCTAAATAATTTTTTAACCTAATTTAAAAGGGCGTACGTTCTGGCTTATAATATTTCATATACAGTTGATAGTCCATTCCAATGATATGTTAAAACAAAATGTTTGGATGAGCTGATGCGTTATTATTGTGAGTAATATATATTGCATGAAATTTTTAGGCTCAAATACTCTTTTGGTTTCATTTTTTGTTGAAATTATTCAATGTGGTCCCTTTATTTTTTTACTTTCTTAAATTAAGTTTTAATTTTTATTAAAACGATTTAATTAGGTCCTTTCTGTTAGACTTATACCAACGGTGTTAAAGATATGTCATACGTAAGTTCGTACTTTTTATTTTATTTTACTTTTTAATTTCTTTTCGATTTTATTTCTAAATATTTTTTATTCATGTGTCATGTCAGTGTTATGCCACATGACACTGTCAGTATTATGTGAGAGTGAAATTATCAATAAAAATAAATAATCTACAAAGTTTGTTCTATTATTATGAATATTGTTCAATTTATAAAATTGATTAAAATACTTTTACTATGTGACATTTAATAAAGCACTTTTATTATAAAATAATAAAAGATTAGAAAAATCAACACAAATATTACTGATAAGTTCTCAACCAAAGTCAAAAGTTCTATATTAATATAGTAGTAAAATTTGTAATTTACATACCAAAGATTAAAGTAAAGAAAAATATTATTTATTTATTAATTAATTTATTAATATATACAAATACTTTATATATTTGTTAAATAAATATTGAATATAAATAAATTTAATAAGTACATAATGTCAATATTAAGTATAATTGCATATAAATAATGTAGAAGATATAACATAATGGAAAAAACAGTAAAATAATAGAAAATTAGAAAAACCTTCTATGATAGATAATGGTTCCATTCTGATGACCAAGTAAAAATATTATATTAGTATAACATTTGTATGAAAAAAAAAATCTCCAATTTGGAAAGGTACAACATTGTTATATTTAAAAAAAAAGGTCTAATTTGAATCAAAAAATAAATGATTAAATATGTTTTTAGTCCTCGAACTTTGACACGAAATTAGAATTTGTTCATGTTTGAAACTGTGATACATTTTGGTTCTCAAATTTTAAAAATGAATGAATACACTACAAGAAAATCCTCAATTAGAAACTAATTTTACAAACAAAAAATAGTTAATAATTATAGTGATAAATTTAGATACTAATTTACAAAATAAAAAATTATTGGTAACTAAAATAGTCACTATTATAAATGAAAAATTATAATTGGTCACTAAATTGATCACTAATTAATTAGAAACTAATTTAGAGACCAAAACAAATTAGTTTCTAAATGAGTCTCTAATCAATTAGTGACCAATTATAATTTTTTATTCATAATAGTCACTATTTTAGTAACCAATAATTTTTAGTTTTGTAAATTGGAATTTAAATTGGTCACTATAATTACTAATAATTATTGGTCACTACATTTGTCACTATTTATAAGTTTCTTGTAGTGATATAGTCATTTTAACCCAATTATGTTAAACTTTTTTGACGTGCCAAATATGTTTCATGCTAGTATTTGAGTTAATTATATTGTTTATCACTCTCTCGTTTCAATGTTAGATGAAAAACACGTTTGACATATAAAAAAAATTTAACATAATTTGGTTAAAAGGATTATATCATTTTATTTTTAAAGTTTGGGACTGTAGACCAAAATGTATCAAAGTTTTGTATATAGATGAATTCAAATTTTGCGTCAAAGTTCAAGGACTAAAAACATATTTAACCCAACAATAAATATAGAACGAGTTGAATTGAATATAAGATAATGACAATTGACTCTGATACTAACACGTGATACTGATGTTGACACTGTCACATGACATTGTTAATGTCACATGACATTGTTAATGTCACATGACATTGTTAATGCCACATGGCATGACACAAATTTGACACCTTGACAAAAAACTTTAAAAAAACAATTAAAAATACTATGAATTGACTATGTCTTTAAAGTTGTTTATACAAATCTAGTGGAAATGACCCGATTAAATCTTTTAACAAAAATTGGAACTTAATAAAAAAAATATAAGGTCACCTTTTCCTTGAATAATTTAAAAAAATTAGGACCAAAAGAGTATTTTAGCCTAACTCTTAATAGGTTAAATGTCTCTTTAGTTTCTAAACTTTGATGCAAAATTAGAAATCAACATTGTTCTTACCTTTGATACATGTTGGTCCTTAAATTTAAAAATAAATAGATATAGTCCTCCTAGTTCAATTGCGTTAAATTTTTTTGATATGTCAAATGACATTTTAGGTTGACGTATGGGTTGTTTACACCGTTTGACACATTCTGACTCAATTGACAACTTAAAACGTCGTTTAACATGCAAAATAATTTTGGCATCATTGGATTAAGATGACTATATCCTTTGATTTTCAAAGATTAAAAACCAAAATATATCAAAGTTTTAGATATAAATAAATTCCATTTTCATGTCTAAATTTAGGAACTACAAAATATTTAACTCTTCTTAATATCATGGATTCATTTCAAGTCACATGTCTAAGATTACATGTGAAGTATCAAGTTATACATCTATTATTATATGTGAAGTTTATTTGTTAGTTTGTATCACATAAATGAACTTATGATTAACATAAATATCTTAGTTTTAGAGTGTTTAAATTATGATGATTACAATAATAACACAAAAAAGACTTTTAATGTATGTTATTTAAGGCTTTTGACGTTTGTTAAAGGTCTGACGTCATAGTGAGAGACATTAAATTGATGTATGTTGTCTCTAAACAAACATCAATTAACGTATATTACATTTGTAACAAACATCAATTAATGTCTACTTAATGTGTAACAAACATTAATTGATGTCTATTGTAGGGACAACATACGTCATTTGTGTTTTTTGTTTTTTTTTAATTTTGTGCCAATATTTTACTTCATTGAAACCATACAAAATTAATATACTATTCAAGAAAACACCACAAAAATTTCTAGAGTTTTCTAAGTACTTTGAGTATCTCAAATGAAGTTATAAAGTATGGAAAAATGAGTGAAAAATACTACAAAAAAAACATACCTTAGAATTTGTGACCAATTTGAAATTTTGACCATGATGTTTTTCACCCCAAATCTTCACAGCTCTGAATCTATGACTAGTATATCAAACTTGAACCATCTACATTTGAATACAAATTTTTTTGAGTCAAAATGCAAAAACACAACTTTTAGAACACACATGAATGAAAAAACCAAACTTAATGTGAAATGCAATCAGGTTGAATGAAAGCTTAAGTGCGAAGAAGCACCACAACAACAAGATAGATTGAAATAGGTTAAAGAACTTCCTCTTACATGTTTGTCACTATCACTGCACTTTGAAGGTTTCCTGCAAACCAGAAAAAGAAAGGTAAGGACACTATTTTAGAAATTTTAAAAAACAAATTGATGTCGGACCCCTCAAAACAAACATTAAAGGATGTTGAACCTAGGGCCAATAGACGTTAAAGGACGTTAGACTATCCTAGGTCTGACGTCAAATTCTAATTTGATGTTTGTTATGAAGATGTCCCACATCAATGTTGACAAAATATTTACAAAAATGTTACTGGCACCGCTAGGGATGTCAACGGGGCGGGTAGGGTACAGGTAGAGCTCCCTCGTATCTTACCCGCTGGATAAATATTTGTCTCGTACTCGTACCCATATCCGTCGGATATCCGTTATGCGGGTACCCATATAATTTTTTAATATCCAGTACGTATTTACAAAAAAATAAAAATAAATATTTAACAATATATTTTAATTGTAAATTCAAATAAAATATAATATATAACATTCATAAATTTTAAAAAAGTCCAAATAACCCATTTAAATTGTGTTGAATGACAGTTTACAAAGAAATAAATTATTTTTAAAACTAATTGATAAAAAAAAAAACTCATTCAAAATCAATATGTTAATATTTTAATCATTTTTTATTTTTTTTAATTTAAATTAGAGTATAGCGAATACGGGTATTCATGGGTACGGATACTATGATACCCGTATCCGCCCCCATTAATATGCGAATATTAAAAATACATATACAGTTATCCGTAGGTATCCATTTCCAATATTCATTTTCTATCCGTTGCGAGTTTTATACGCGAATACCCATGAGTACGAATTTTTTTGACATCCCTTATTACCGGATATATTTAACGTCGACTTTTGCTGTACCGGATGAGGTTATAAATAATGATACTTCATAAATTTATTACACTTATGAAAAACATTTGATGTCTTTCGATAGTCAATGTTTTCAATTTATCTCAATCATTAATTTTCTAATCCACTTACAATATTTTACCTTTTACATAATTTTATTCATTAATCATATAAATTAATATCCTTTAACGTGTATTTATGAATAAAAATTAATAAGTGTTAAATAATGCAAAAAAAACATCAAATATGTCATTAATTAGTTTTAATGACAATTACTTTAGAGATAATTATCAATTAATTGATAATTTTGTATAGGAAATTTTAAAAATTACTATAAATTATATTAAACGGCATAAAATAACTGAATTAATTCTAATTAATAATGAATGTTGATATTTCAAAACTTATTTAATTTTATGTATAATTGAGAAAAGTGGATGGTGTGTCGAAAACAAAACTAGGTGTAAGATGTAAACCAATGGGAGTGTGCCAGTGTCGCTTCAGTATCATCTCATCCACACAATAATAGTACCAATATCTTTCCAAAATAAAAGTAGAAATAATATTGGGAATTGTAACATAGTTCAACGCAACACTCTTTTGATTCCACAATTCTTCTTCTGGACCTGCGATTCTCGCAATCATGGCCACCGTGCAACTCCAATCCCTAACCCTCACTCGCTCCTCCACACTCCCTTCCCTCACCTCTCCACCGATTCCCGTCACCGCCCGCCGCAACTCCGCTGCGCTGCCGAGCTACTCTGGCCTCCGGCTCCGAGCCACCGTTGGAATTGTTTTTTCCACCCGCGCAGCCTCGAGAACCGCTCCTCGCGGCGGACGCATCGCTTGCGAGGCACAGAATACCACCGTCGAAGGTTAGGTTTCGATTTCGTTGCGAAGATTTGTTGTTTAGGTTCTGTGCGAGTTTTGTGATGTCGTTTTGATTTGTTAGATGTTTTTGTGAAATTTCCTTTGCGCTGTGCGGATGTGGAATATTAGAGTGATTGAATTATTCCAACGGTTATGCTAATTGTTTAGCCTTTGAGCATTTTGGTGAGTGAAGCTAAGAAAAAGTAGAACAGTTTGGTATTATTTATTTATTTATTTTCATTTGATATCTTCGTTTTTTTTGTATTCTGATTTTTCTTGGACGCCTAATATGTTGTAGATCTGGACTTCTAGTGATTTGGTTGTTTCTTACAGATTTGCATAGCTTGAAACGTTTCTTACATAATTATCTGTTTTGTGGTGAGAAAATGGAATAGCTGGAATTGTTTGAAGAATTTCTCCTTGTCTATACATGTACCTGTGTTTTATTACCTAACTATATCTCTATTGGCAAAAGGACTAATTTTACGGTGTTACCGTATCATGCTTGTAGTCATAGTTTAGTATCAGAACAGAAACTACATATTTGAAGTCACTCTCGCAGGCTTTTTCATTTTCTTCTGTAATGTTTCACATCGATCCATCATGTAATGTAAGGTTAAATATATGCATGAAATAATCAATTCCTTCCCTCTCGGTGAAGTCTCTAGTCACCAATCTTGCCTTGAATCTTTTCTAATCAATTTCTAGATTTTTATTTTTTTTTGTTTGCAAATGCATTTACAACTGACCAGCCCAGAGCCAACAAATCTATGAACCAAATTTTTGGCATTGTTCAAACGAGGGGATTCATCTCCTCCTTACATGCTAGAGTAGGCAATATACTTAAGGGTTCATCGTGTAGAACATCACTAACAACTACCAAGAAGAATGCAATAAGCTTTGCATATTCATACCTTTTTCGAAGCTTTGATGGTTCTTCATGTTCTACGACTGACAATACTATAATTATCATTAGCTTGTTGGTCTTCATTGTGTCCTACCTACCTTCTTCTACGAGGTCATCTAATTCATCCTTCTGTAGAGAGTCAGACGCCATGTCAATCTCTACCCCAACATTTTCCTTCTTATTATCATGATTAATCCAAGACTCACATTCTGAAACTTTTTACTTAGAAGTCATTTTAAAATTTATGTCTATACACATTCTCTATATCATAGAAACATGCTTTTAAAAACACATGCTTCTAGCTTTGCTTGCCTTATGTGAGCATAGGCAACAAAGCCAAATATTCTCAGATTATCAAGGTTGGGGGAATGCTTTTGATTAGATTTCCTCAATAGGTAATAGTAACAACTTAAGTCTAAAACACCTTGGCAACTCCAATTGGGATCTCCACCGGGCACTTCCAGCTTTTGAAGTTTTCAAATGTTTCATCTTTAGTCTTATGAGGGCAGACCCACCTTGATATGTTGTTTGGACCTAGTAGGCCATCTTTGTATCAATTATTTTAGGACCTAGTAGTTCTGCTGACGCTGCTGACTCCAAGTTCTTTTTTTTTTCCAAATTCTATTTTATTCAATTCCACCCACATCTTTTTGTGGTGTTTTGATTTGATTTATTGTTATTTGAATTTCTAGACATGATATTATTATTAATTATGGTTGTCTTTCATTATTGTTGAATTACAATTTTATTTCTGCGTATTTCTTTTGTCATAATGTATTGTATTTCTTTCTCTTTTGTTTTTTCTGCCATGCTTCCACCATAATCCATTATAGCTTTCCATATATTTTCGTAGAAGATTTTTGGGGTCCTGGATAATTTATGTCATTCGATGTCCATAACATTGGTGAAGTTTATATGGACTGCAATTGCATGGATTTATGAAGTTTGTTCAAATTGATGAGACGGAACTTCTTGATCTATAATGGTTAATCCTTGGAAGAGAGAAACAAAGAAGCTGTTTTAGAATATTAGAGTCAATTCGCAGTAATAGAGAAATTTAATATCAGATATGGTCTAATTCCAATCTTCAGATAAGATTTATTTCTTGTCTTGTAAGAAGATGAGATTATAGCTCTTATGTTCCCTTTTGGGTTTGTTCTTGTGCTCGATTTGGCAATGGTTATGGTGTTAGATTTTACGACCATTGAGATAATTGTAAGAGAACGAAACTTTGTCGTGAAAGTGGTTTAGCTTTTTTCAGACAAAATTGGGTTTGAAGCTTTCTACTGTTATAAGGATTTTAGCATTAAGGGTTGATGGCCTGATGGAACACCAACTAGTCTTTTTGTTGGTACGATGTCATTGAAGTGACATTTTACAGGCCTTTGACTGCTATCTTTTTTGTGTTTTTGCTTTTGCTTTGTTTGGAGGAGCTTACTTTGAAGATTTACTTTTTGGTAGTGTTGAAACAAGACTCCTTCACTGCTTTCGTTTTTTTGTGTTTTTGCTTTTGCTTTGTTTGTAGGAGCTTACTTTGAAGCTTTACTTTTTGGTAGTGTTGAAACAAGCTCCAATCAGAAGAAAAAAAAAAATTGCAGTTTTTTTTTTTTTTTTTTTTGCCATACAATCTAGAAATATGTTTTCAAATTTTTAGTAGTATTTTTTCATTTTGCCTGCTTGTACTTCATTTGGCTGGTATGGGCATGTTTTACATTTTAGCATCACCACTCGTCATTGTATATGAGAAGCACGTGGATCGTAATTATCTGCTGCCTTACATTTCCAGAGTATTGTTGCATGTCCTAGTAAAATACTTGCTAAAGTGAAACACTTTGTATCATTGAATATTGCAGTGACTGCTATTACTGATGGAAATTGGCAATCACTTGTGCTTGAAGCCGATACTCCTGTTCTGGTTGAATTCTGGGCTCCATGGTGCGGTCCCTGCCGAATGATCCACCCGATAATCGATGAACTGGCGAAGGAATATGTTGGTAAGCTGAAGTGTTACAAACTCAATACTGATGAGAGCCCTTCAACTGCCAGCCGTTATGGGATTCGAAGTATTCCCACTGTCATTATTTTCAAGAATGGTGAGAAGAAAGATACAGTTATTGGAGCTGTCCCCAAGACAACATTGACCTCTAGCATAGAAAAATTCCTGTGAGCAAATGAAAGTAAAGCTATTTTTCTCGTTAGCTTCCTCTCATCTAAGCCAAATATCAGGTTGGGATTATTTGTTTCTTAAATAACCATTTGTGGTCCTGTATAGTTATGGATGCAAACCATATTTTCTGATTTCTTTAGATAATTATAGTTAACAATGTGTTGCGTAAATTTGCCATCTATTATAGCTCAAATTAAATCTATTTTGCATCTAGGCTCCCTGTTTCTTCAGTTCTTAACCGTTCATATTAGTGGCTGAAGATTATGTGGTCACGTGGGGTTACGAAACAAATTCTCATTAAAATGTAGTTGAAAATAAAAATCTTATCAAAATAAGTAATTGAATGTTTTATGTCTATACCATAATTTAAAAATGTCGTGTGGTGTGATAATGCTCAAGTAAATTCCTTTAAGGATCTATCTGCTCATATGATTGACTTTACAATTGTTTCTCTGATTGATGGATGTGTTCACGAGTAAAACCTTTTTGATGCATAATCTCTAAAGCTCGCACCAATACATGGTTAATGGAAGTTCAATAGTAACATCCACATAAGCAGTACCATCATTGGTGGTAGTTCCTTCCGTCTAGGTTGGGACTGAATAAAATTGTATTTTCTCCAAAGTGAAGTATGAAATCTATTTCATTCATGAGATACTTTGTAAATGGATGTGCCATGAGAGACCAAATGTTGCTTGGAGTGGGTGGTTAAACATTCTTGTCTCAACCAAGGTTGTGGTACAGATCACCCTTTGGGTGTGAAGTCAACACTTAGGAGCACATGACCCTTTTGTAGGTGGACTTAATCGAAGAGGAATTAATCAAAACCATTAGTCTAGGTTAGGTACGAAGAAAGTGGCACGAGGGTATGTTGCGCTAGCGAGTGCTTGAAAATGAGAGAAAATATAGAAATTGAGAAGGAAGTTAAAAAGGTGGTAAGCGAAAACTCTTTTGGTGCTTCAATACTAAACTATATTTAAATTTCTTTTGATTTGGGGTATGTTGGGTAAAGAGAAAAGAAATAGAGGAATAAGGAATTTAAGTTAGAGCAGCAATATTTCTATATAAGAATTTATTTTCTTTTCGGGAATCTCAGGCGGGTCTAATTATTTTTTCAAGCACTACTTCAATAGAGATGATATTTTGAATACCGTTTTCTCATACTCCATTTTAATCTACTGGGTTAGCAATTCGCGTGTGACTCTTCATTTTGCATTTTGGTTTTGTTTGTTGATTTATGTGAAATATGGGTAAAGCATAAAACATAGCTTCACTTGTGTTACTCTCGCCCCTTTCAACTTATCTTACTCTTGCTTGTCTTGTTAATGGGTTTTTCTTTGTCACCGAAAGTAAAAACTCCCTGGCCACTGCTGAGGACAACAGGGTAATATAAATCACGGGTATCATTCAAAATCTCGTAATTTTTGGTGGGGTGGTGGTTATTTTGGCGATGTAACTGTTCACTTGGGATTGGAACCAAAGGGATACACTTGGGCATCGTCTGAGAACAAGATTGAGAACATTACCAGACGTCTACGAGAGGGAGAGGGGAAGAAGAGAATAGAAAAGAAGTAGAAGAGGGAGCAACTGAGCAACTGTTACTAAACACAACAATATCATGACCAAACACTAATTTACAACACTCCAATGAAGACTCCATTAAATTTATTTCTGTGCAACTCAGCCCAATCAACATACATTATATCAAGAACAAGAAATATGGGAGATTGCCAATTTCGTGTCTTTCACCATAATAGAACATATAATGGTCTCCAACTTGATTCTTAGATCCATTAACAAGACAAGTGAGAGCAGAGCGAGAGAAACATATTGTCAAAGACAACTCCCTTAAATTCATTTTTGTGCAACTCAGCCCAATCAACATACCTTATATCAAGAACAGGAAATATGGGAGATTGCCAATTTCGTGTCTTTCACCATAATAGAACATATAATGGTCTCCAACTTGATTCTTAGATCCATTAACAAGACAAGTGAGAGCAGAGAGAGAGAAACACATTGTCAAAGATAACTCCCTTAAATTCATTTCTGTGCAACTCAGCCCAATCAACATACCTTATATCAAGAAAAATATGGGAGATTGCCAATTTCGTGTCTTTCACCATAATAGAACATATAATGGTCTCCAACTTGATTCTTAGATCCATTAACAAGACAAGTGAGAGCAGAGCGAGAGAAACACACACACACATACACACACACAACATGTGATAGCAACCAATAAAAAACGCTCTAACTCGATCATTTGGATACATATAATGAAATCAGATTCACTGGTTGCTTGTACTTGTGGTGACCTCTACTGCTCTCAGAGCCATTGTCAATGAGTTTCATCCTATCACACACAAGGTTAGCCCATGATCATCTAAGGCCATTATCTTGTCAAAGACTAGGACCTTCTACTACTCTCACCACATGAACCAGTCTACTCTATGAGTCTGACTAATTCATTAGAGTGTCAAGATGCAACCTTGCTTGAATCCTTAAGTAATTACACACACTACTTTATCACTAAAAGGGATTTGTCCATGAAATTCTTACACCAACTCCACATGTTATCTCAAAACACTATCATCTCATGTCAATAATATGAAATACAATTCAGAATACCACAACATACATGCAAACCTCATACATCATACTCATACTCTTGAGTAGTAAAACAACCAATCATAGAAGAAATCACATAATGAAACACTTCCCTACACCAGTCTCCCTAAAGCTAGAAGCCTTCACTTAAGCAACAGAAGTTATCTCGCTTAAGCTAGGCTTTCTCGCTTGGGTGAGAGCTTGAGCAATGGCCATTGTGAGATTCTGTGAGTTCTCACTTAAGCGAAACCTTCTCGCTTGAGCGAGATTACTCTTGGCTCAAGTATGATTCTGTTATTGTAATTTGAAATAAAGAATTATCTAGAAGTTTCTTAGTTTTCCTAAGTAAGGTCTAGAAATTCTAGAATGGCTTAATTAATGAAGGTTGTAGAAAATTCCATAATTGAGCATTAATTAGATAAGCTCCTAGAAATGAGTTTAGATCTCTCCATTAGCTTTTATAAATACCTCGTTGTACTTGGCATTTTCAATCAAGGAAATTTGAGTTCTCTTTTCTAATTATCACCTTTTCCTCTAACAAAGTGGTATCAGAGCTAGATTTGATCTAGAGAGTTAAGAGAGAAAAGAGAGAGAGAGAGAGAGAGATAAAAGAATTAAGAGAGAACAAGAGAGAGAGAGAGAGTGGAGAGATGACAAGCAATGGGTATACTACCTTCCAATTCCTCGTCTTACAAATGAGAATTATGAAAAATGGTGTGTTTGCATGAAAGCGTTATTAGGCTTTCAAGGTGCTTGGGATATTGTATAAAAAGACTATGAAGAGCCTCAAGACGAAGGAAGCTTATCTCAATAAGAGATGGAGAATTTGTTGAAGACAAGGAAGAAGAATCAACAAGCCCTTACTCTCATCCATCAATGTTTGGATGACCACATGTTCGAGAAAGTTGCCTATGTTAGTACGTCGAAGGAAGCTTTGGAGATCTTGGAAAAATCCCTCCAAGGCGTCGACAAAGTGAAGAAGATAAGACTTCAATCACTAAGGAGTGACTTTGAAGCTTTGAAGATGAAGGAATCCGAATCAATATCGGATTATTGCTCAAGAGTAAAGACAATTGTCAATCAATTGAAGAGATATGGAGATAAAATAGAAGATGTTCGTGTGATGGAAAAGATCCTTCGTTCCTTGACTCCAAAGTTTGACTATGTGGTATGTGTGATTGAGGAATCTAAAGATCTTGACTCCATGAGTCTTGAAGAGTTGGAAGGTTCTAAGAAAGAATGAAGAGGAGACAAGAAGAGCCATTGGAGCAAGCCCTTAAAGCTCAAGCTTCTTTGAAGAATAATGGAGGATTTAGGAGTTAACGAGGGCATGGACGAGGAAGAGGTCATGGTCGTGGAGAAAGAGAACATGTTCATGTATATGGAGAAGAGGAAATAGTAACAATGCTTCAAACAATGAAGAAAAGAGTTTCTCATCATCAAGAGCCCGTGGAAGAGCAAGAGGAAGAGGTCGTGGCTATTCTCAAAATGAAAGAAGGTATGAGAAATCTAATGTTGAATGTTACAATTGTCATAAGCTTGGTCATTTCTCTTGGGAGTGTCGTCTTAATGAAATGGAGGAAAGAGCTAATCTTATTAATGAAGAAGAAGAGTCAACCTAGTTGCTAGCCCTAAAAGGTGAAGATAAAGATGTCAATTGTTCGTGGTACTTGGACAATGGTGCCAGCAACCACATGTGTGACTACAAGGAGAATTTTGTGGAGATTAATGAGAATATGAGTGGAAATGTGTCCTTTGGAGACTCGTCCAAAGTTCGAATTGAAGGAAAAGGTACAATCCTAATCTCTTCCAAAGATGGCAGTCATAAGATGATCAATGATGTTTATTATGTGCCTAAATTAAAAAGCAATATTTTGAGTTTAGGCCAACTTCTTGA
>Ga0214543_1004131_pt1 | contig 27724 bp, 24 predicted proteins | sample CNSS2metaG_FD_160094 | JGI IMG/M metagenome (GOLD analysis project Ga0214543, IMG submission 160094) | Root nodule microbial communities from cowpea collected in UCLA plant growth center, Los Angeles, California, USA - CNSS2 | ecosystem: Host-associated > Plants > Roots > Nodule | place: USA... | reverse complement strand
AATTTTTTGTTTTTTTGTTTTTTTTTTTTAATTTTTTAATTTTTTTTACACATGTCACTATACATTTGTGTCATGTGTTAAAATAATTAAATTTGGTCTATATATTTGTTTTTAGTTTCAATTTAGTTCTAATCTTGTAAAAAATGAAACAATATTGTTTCTTCTTAAATTGAGACTTAATTTACTTTTTGTATAAATCTGATGATGATATTCTTACTAAAATTGACATTTTTATTAAATATTTGTAGAAATATTTTTAAACAAATTATTTGTTTTTAGTTTTATTATTAAACAAAGTTAAACCCCAAACCTAATTTCAATAATTAACCATTTTGACATCATATATAAAGGCATCAAGTGTACCATATTATACAAACTTAGTGAAGATTAAAAATCAAAAAACTTGTCACACATAAGTTTAGGAACTAAATTTCAAGTTCAAAACCAAACCAAAGTTTAAAGTTTTGTATAGAATTTAAAGTTAATTTAATAATATTTCTAGAAATTTTTAAAAAAATGTTAATTTTAGTAAGAATATCACCATAAAATTTATACAAAAAGTAAATTGAGTCTTAATTTAAGGAGGTACAATATTGCTTAATTTAAAAAAGGTTTAATCATGTCTTTGGTCCCCATTTTCATAGCAAAATCTCAATTTGGTTCCTATATTTTTTTTATCTCAATTTGGTCCTTATTTTAGGAAATTTGATCTCAATTTAGTTCTTTCCGTTAGTGGTACAGTAACAACGTTAAATGGGTTGTCATGTGTCAATTCTGGATTTTTTGAATTTTTTTGAATTTTTTTGAATTTTTTTTTTTAAAAAAATTGCCACGTGTCAAGTTGTTATCGTGCCACATGGCAGTGACAGAGTGATGTAGCAATGATAATGCCACGTGTCAGTATTATGCCACGGTTTTAATTTAGTCCCTATTTTTGTAAAAATAGTGCAATTTCGTCCCTCTCCAAATTGAAACAAAAATTTATTTCCATATAAATATTATACAAATATTTTTATTAAATTTGATATTTTTATTTAAATTGATATTTTCATTATATATGTTTAACATAACTAAGAGGGATGGTTTGTTAAGGGTTGAGGTTGTTATACTTATAACAATGCTATTAATGTTCTTGTTAAAAATAGAGGAAGATGAGATAAAACTTGAAATTATTGAAAAGTTACTTCATAAACTCAATTTTGGTCGATATATTTTCAATCTAGATGTCTAAGTAGTTCAAATATGAACTTCCTACATTAGAGTTAAAGAACACACAAGATAGGAAAAGACATACTAAAATTTGAGTTCTTCGTGAAACTTTCATGATGTTTTACTATCAAGAAAAATGGCAAATATAAGGAACCTGGTGCATAAGATTCATAAATACTTCATCACCCTCTTTTCCTTTTCAAATTTCTTGCAATATATCATTGTTCCTAGTTGTGGTTTACAAGTTATGGTTTTCGTTTAATCTTTATTTTTTTAATTGACGACTATCAAAATGAAGGGAGTAAAAAGGGAAGTAAGAACGTAGGAGAACTAGAAAGAGAGTTGAATACAAGAAGAATAGGAAAATAAGTTGCACACAAACAAAGCTAAATTTAGCGGAGAGGAGGGCATGCTTAAAGGTGGAAACAAAGAACCATTGAAATAGAAGCCAAAAGCAACAACAATATGGAAAAGTAAGGACTATCATAAGCTTATGCACAAGTTGTTAAAAATTCACTAATAAAATCTCACCATAAAGAGGAATGAGAAGCATCTGCATTTGTAAGACCCGAGAAATTTGAATAATTAAATAAATAATTATTTAATAAATGCGGGTAGTAGAAGCCTTTATGACATTTAATGCAAATTGATATGATGTGAAAAAGTACTAGCTCAAGTGGGTGAGAGTACTTGATTATGTGAAAGAACTTAGGTTCGAGTCCTAAGTATGTCAATTATATGATATTTTAAAATGTGCATTATTTTAATGTTATGATTGAATGTGAGTAGTGATAATGTAATCCTAATATTATAGGAATTACCATGAAACATGTGTTGGTTGAATTGGTTGTGCATTGACTTTGTAATTAAGGGGTTGTGTGTTCAAACCTTGCTAAGAATGAATTAAACTTTCTTTTTGCCTAATTTTCTTTCGGCAATAATATGAAAGGGGAGAGAAACCCTAGCTGCAAAATGGGCAGCCTAGAGGGCTGAGAAAACACCTTGTTAATGACTATTGAATAGTCATCAACCATTATCAGCATAGGCGCAAGGGTTTCAGGTCAATGATTAACAGGTTAGGGGAGCTACTCTATTTGTCATATTAAATTGTATGATTTATGTGGTACGTTATATGATTGGGTGACTTTTCTGCATTGAAATTCTACTGGTTTTGAGTTTTTGGAAATTTCTAGAAACCATCTGACGGCTTTGAAGGTCCGCTAGGCGATGCATGAGCGTGACACCCATTTCTGGGTCGTTTCAGATGAATCGTCGGGCGGCACGGGTGCTTCCGCCAGGTGGCACGAACAATAGTGTGATTTATTTTATATTTTTTATGGACTTTATGATATTTTGGATTGATACGAAAGTATCCTATGCATATTGAATGAAATTTGGGAATTTAGATTCTTCACGGGTGCGGGAAAAATCTGGGATTTTCCCAGAACTGTATGTACCGCCTAGCGGTAAGGAGCTGCCGCCAGGCGATGAGAGTGGTGTTCTATTAACGAAAAACACTGTTTTTCGTGTTTTCGCAGAGCAGGTATCGCCGGGCGCTGCATTCATGCCGCCAGGCGCCACTGATTTTCCTAGTCTGCGCAGTTTTCGTAAAACTGCATTTCCGGGTTCGTTAACCGTCCGATTTAGGTGAAATTTGGACAGGTAGTCCATAACATGTAGTTATTCACTGTGAACGGTGGAGATTTGATTTGCAGGATAGTAGCTAGAGATATACGTCACGCATGATTGATTGTTTGAATTCCTAATAGTATGATTACAAATGGATGATTAAGTGTTCTCATGTGGTGGTATGACCTTGATTGGTGAATGTATATATATAAATATATAAATGTGTGAATGATGAGTATGTTTATGGTAGTGCTTGTTGAAACATGTTGAATATATGAATCTATATATGTTAGCTCGAATGTATGATGTTATAAGTGTGTGAATAAAGCCACTATTGATGATATCACTATGATCGAGTGGTGCATGATTATGACGGGTTTTGGGAAAGTATGGGAACATGATAATCATACTTTAAAAGTAATGTAATTGATTTAAGAGGTAAGTATATATGAATTATAAAAGAGAGGAATGTGTGCTTATACTTGAAAGATGCATAAGTGTGTTATTTTGTTGATAATGATGGAGTGCTATTGTGGTATGATTTTGGTTTGGTTTGGCATTGGTTTGGGTGAATCGTGTGCGTGACAGAGAGGGAGCTCTGCAAGTCTCGCCCAAGCTGGTCTATCTCGTCTAAGCGAGAGTTGTAGAACCTAGTTTCTGGTTTTGGTTCGCGCTGCTTGCTCAAGCGACCTGGTTTAGTGTTGAGCGACACCTAGTCTTGCTTAAGCAAGAATGGCTCGCCTAAGCGAGGTCGCGATAAAACTTGGTGTTTTGTGTGGAATCTTCGTCCAAGCGAGGAGCTTTGTGTGTTGAGCGACCTAAGGTCTCGCTCAGGCGAGAAGAGCTCGCCTAAGCAAGATGAATTGGTACATCCACTGTTGCATGCTCGCTTAGGCGAGATAGTGTGTGTAGCCTAAGTGAGACGTACTAGCTTGGGCGAACAAGCATAGCTTAAGCGAGAATGGCGAGGAGTCATGTTTATATGTGTTGTTTGTACTGTTACTTGTTATTTCCTAAAGTATAGGAATTACGTGCATGTGTTTGTGGTGTTAGCTTGAAGGACTAAGTCAAATAGGGGTCTAGGATGTGCTTGATGGTGGGATGCATGATGGGCATGGAATTATGTAGTTCCCGTCGGCTGCTAAGTGGCGAGGAGTCCTTAGTATGGTGATTACATGCGTCGGACGCACGATGGGCAAGGAACTGTTATGTTCCCGTCGGCTGCTATTGGGCGAGGAGTCCATAGTATGGTGATTGCGTGCGTGCCAGGGTCCGAGCGAGGGAGGCTTGGATGTTTTACTACAAACGAGGAGTTTGTAGGGCAGGACTATAAGCAGGATAGGCTCATAGGGTTGGACCACGAATGAGTTAGTTTCGTGGGAGCACAGTGAAGTCCCAAGACCTAGTTCATGCATATAACTCGTGAAGGACTTTGAGATCAGGGATGGGTAATTTGAAAATAATGAAATATTTTAGCGGTGTTATTTTCATTGGGATGGAGGGCATATTTATTATATGTCTATCTGTGCATAGCTCACCCTATCTGTGTGTGTGTGGCGATGATCGGGTAATTTATTATCCGGGAGCAGATGATGTTTCAGGTGAGCCAGGAGCTGCATAGAAGCGAAGAGTGGGAACATACACCAGTGCAGTAAGGGCTTTCTGCCCCGGTTATTTTCCACATTTTGCCTCGGGTCTAGAACCGAGGCATATTGGGGCGAGGCCAAAAGGTACACCTTTTGGCCTCGGTTATCACCCGAAGCCATAGACCCAATTTTATGCCTCGGTTGTTTTGAAACCGGTGCCATATACATAGCTTTCTGCCTCGGGTCAATTAGGACCGAGGCCAAAGGTGTTTTCTGACGCTCTAGAATTTGAAAGAAATAACACTGTATTAGACATCGTTTCCTTATGTTTTATGTTTGTTAGAAGTTATTCTGACTTCCTAGGTATAATTAGGGACAGGTTCCTGTTGATCTTGTCATTGATCATTCAGTTCAAGTTGATGTTACAAGATCAGAAAATGCAGTGCAGGCCAATATGGAGCTTGAATTCCAGAGAAACAAGGAGAGATTTGTTTTTCTTAAATGGGGGTCAACTGCATTCCGTAATATGCTTGTTGTTCCCCCTGGTTCTGGTATAGTGCATCAGTTTGATTCATTGATTCATCCCATTGATGTTCTGAATGAAAGAGATAGCCCCGCGTGCTTGATCACCCTGCATTCAAACCAAAACACAAACTGCAGGAGAGTAGAACAACCCAAGATCTTCTTCACCAGCAGCAACAAGCCCTCAAGTGCCCTCGCTGCGACTCTTCAAACACCAAGTTCTGCTACTACAACAACTATAGTTTGTCACAGCCCAGGCACTTCTGCAAAGCCTGCAAGCGATACTGGACCCGAGGTGGAACTCTCAGAAACGTTCCCGTTGGAGGTCTCCGCGACTTTCTCTCCCTCCATCTCCGCCGGTGCCACCGCCACTGCCGCCATTCCAACCTTCGATGCTACCACTTGCCTCTCCTTCGCCGCCAAGCACGACCTCGGCGTGCGCGCCATCGCGTTGGAAGTCGCCGATGCGGAAGCCGCTTTGATCTGCTCGTCCACGGAGGTCTCCGCGACCAAGCGTCGACGAGGGAGGATTCGACGCGACGGCGAGGCTCGGGCGCCGGTGACAACATGTGGAGAAAGCATTCTGATAGGAATTACAGAGTCTGAGGGTTCCACTCCATCGCCAGAAAACTTTGTGAGAGATTTTGGGGAGGGCTCGTGCTCGCGGAGAGAGAGAGAGGTGCTAGTGCGGGGAGGAAAAAGGGTTCCCAAATTTTGAACCCTAAATAAAGAGTATGGCTTCGGTTGTTAGAGGAACTGAAGCCATTGACCCCCTTTTGGCACCGGGTCTCCTTGGACTAAGGCCTATACCCTTGACTTCCAGCAACTTTTTGGCTTTGGGTCCTACTAGACCGAGGCCTATACCTCTCTTTGGCACCGATTTTGAGCGAACCGGGGCCTATACCCCTCTTTGGCTTCGGGTATTTGGAGAACCGAGGCCTAAAACTTGGCTCTAATTGCAAAAATGCCACCGCGCCATTATATGCTTCGGTTTCTGGCCAACTGAGGCATATAAGGCGAGGTAAAATGGGAATTTTGCACTAGTGATAGATCTTGGGATTGCTTATAAAGCATTTTTAAATAACTTTCTGTAATTTCATTATGGTTTTGAACAATAAATTTTTAATAGGAGGATTTGAGTATATTATTAATACTTTATTTATTTATGTTGGAAATTAAATTTAAAGGTTTTGAATTTTCCCGTGTTTTTGGGAAATGGTTTTTTTAATAAATGATGTATTTATTTCTGCCTGTTTATTTTATTTTATTTTTATTTTATTGTAAGTAATATCCTACCGGGATGTTACAACATTCAACAGAACCAAAATTGAAATAGAGCGGCTAAATAGGAGTATGGTGGGAAGACTAAACAACTATGATCTCATAGACTCAATAGAAGACAACACTATTATAGGTGGAATAGGGTCTTTGACAACAACATACATTCGCCAAGCAACAAAGAACAAGATCATTTGGGCTAGGTGTAAGGGACTACCATTGTCATTGACAAACGAGGAATGCTTAATGAGCATGTATACAACATCCGTTTCAACACTAGTTTTAAGACTTAGCATATGCATACTATCATAACTCATTCTAAGAAACTACCGTAGGCACCATTCAACAACAAAAACATTAATGAAAGTATTTTTAAATTGAAATACACTTCCAAATAAGCATAAACAACATAACTTATTTCTTTGAGCCACAATGGCGACTAACATTAAATGGACAGCTTCACAGCTCTTCACATTTTCACCTTCAACGAATACTCACCTTGACAACAAAAGCATAGAAACACCCTTTTTTGTCAACAACCATTGACCATACCAACCAAAAAACATAGGGTTTGAGACGAAAAATTCCCTACCCAAAGTTCAAGCTCAACGCGGCACTATATAGTGGAACCTCTGACGCGATTCTTCTCCTCGATCGCAGTAGTGTCGACAACATGAGAAGAGATTTGCAAAAGTTAAGCAGTAGAGAACGGGAGAAGAGTGAGAGAAATGTGAACGTGAGTGAAAATGGTAAAGTGAAAAATGAAATTAGTAAAGTGTATGAAGGAAAACTTAAATATTATACCTGACTTCATGGTACAAATCAGCTTTCCAGATAAAAAAACTCTTACTTTAAGCGTTGGTCACACCCAGAAAGAAAGCCCATAAAGTTTCAAATCTAGTTCGAGCGGACTAAGCAGCGGAACCTCCATCACCCTGATTAGTTCGGGGAGTTCTCACCTCTGCTCACATCAACAAGTTGATGATCATTGCAAAAGAAAAGACCACACCACAAAATATACAACCACAAAAAGTAGGGTAAGCTAGAGCACAAAATAATATCATCATGCAATCTGATACACTTTCGCAGTCAACAGAACATACAACACCCAAGCATGCTATGACTCTCAAACCAATACACTAAGACTCAACTCGACTCATCCGGATACATACAATCTGGTCAGATTCAGTGGATGCTTGCACTTATGGTGGACACCTCTCCTCACCCCCGAGTTGTGTGTTACAAGTGTTACAATGAATCAATTTCCTCACACACAAGGTTAGCGCTTAATGAGTTTCAGGCCTCCTGCTCTCTCACCACAGGAGTCAGTCCGTTCTAAGTGAGACTAATTGAATCCTTAGAGTGTCAGGATCCAACCTTACCTTGAATCCTTACTAGACTATATAGATGGGGCACCACCATGGACACCCACTAACAGGGGCCATGGAATTACGTCCCGACCATTGAAGCACGACCTTGAAATCTCACCTAGAGATTTTAAGGAATTACGCACTGATGCAAACCAATCATACCCAAACAATCAATAAAGATTTTATCATGCATGTACAAATATTATGTCGACCTTTGTTATCAATCCTTCTCATGTTTCAGATTAAACCCATACCACCTCATCATACTCCATCCATGAATACTGAATCTCAGCTCATCCCATTATCATGCCACTTTCATAACCAACCACTTCATGATTTTAACATGCCAAATTCATTCAAGTTCATCATTCACAACCCATACACCCTTCTAAGCATGCGTATTCATTTCCCTTCAGGCCATTATATAATAATTCACTCATATACATGCCAAACATCCAAGAGTAGAAAAAACACCACACCAGAACGCACTCTCGCCTAGCTCTTCGCTCAGGCTGAAGGGTCTCGCTCAAGCGATAGGGTCTCTCGCTCAAGCGAGCTCCCTTCGCCTAGGCGAGAGCTCGACACACAGAAACAACAACCTCCACGCATTCTCGCTTAGGCGTGCCTCTCCTCGCTTGAGCAATTGAGCTGGTCACCTGAGCGACCCCTGGCGTGAAAATAGTATGGGCGAGTCTCTGGCCATCTCACCTAGGCGAGACAGGCTCGCTTGGGCGAGATTATCAGATCTCGCCACAGTTTTCCTACAATAGCTATGCATACCAGTCCAAACCAAGATGCTAAAACGTTCCAAGCTTTCATAACATCACACAAACCACATAATCTTAAAATAAAAATTTAACAACAGGGAAAAACGAAATACATGAGTAAGCCATAGCTTCCCTACCTGGAAATGGCTAGCACAAGACCTCGACTCTAAACAGTGGGACACGACAGCTCAAGGGACGACTTAAGGAGCTGGAAAAAAAAGAAATAGCGGAGATATAAGTTACCCAGAGTAATAGTAGCAGAAATACAAGCACGGATGAGGGAGCACTTACGTAGAGAAGAAAGAACTAGTTCGAACTTGCGTGCCTACGGTGGTACCAAACCCTAGCAGAGATTGAGAGACGAATGTGGCTCTTAGGACAAGGAACAACTTTCTGAAAGTGAGAAACGGTGTTAGGGTTAGGGCCTTCTTAGGGTCTGAATTCTTTTTGGGCCAGCCCTTGGGCCCATTCGATTTGGGGCAGCCCTTACAAAAATAAGGTAGCAGAAAATTAGGCCTTACATTCTCTCCAACAAGAATATTTTCGTCCTCGAAAATGAAAACTTACCAGGTAAAAAGATGTGGGTGTGATTTCCTCATATCCTCCTCCAACTCCCAAGTAGAGTCGCTGGTTCTCCGATCCCAGATTACCTTAACTAGACTAACGGGGTTTCCTCGACATTCCTCAACGCGACTCTCTTCTAAGGCGATGGGTGGTACTTCCACGGTGAAGTCCTCTCTAATTTTATATCATCAACCTCCAACACATGAGCCAGATCGAACACATACTTCCTCAGCTGTAAGACGTGGAACACCGGATTAAGGTTTGCCAACTGAGGAGGCAAAGCTATCTCATATGCCACTGGCCCAATCCTCTTAGAGATCTGATAAGGACCAAGAAACTTGGGCGAAAGCTTTCTTGAGCGGAGGGCCCTTCCCACGCCAGTGGTTCAGGTCACCCTCAAGAACACATGATCACCCGCTGCAAATTCCCAAGGCCTCCTCATGCGGTCTGCATAGGCCTTCTGCCTACTCAGAGAGGCCTACATCCTATCTCTCACCATTCTGACTTTCTCAGTAGTTTGTTCTAATAATTCTAGTCTGACTAGTACTGCTTCCCCATCCTGATACCAACATAGGGGAGTCCTACACTTCCTGCCGTATATAGCCTCGTATGACGTCATGCCAATGCTCGCATAAAAGCTGTTGTTGTAGGTAAACTCAATCAAGGGTAAGGCCTCATCCTAAGCTCCCAAGTGATCCAATATACATGTTCGTAATAAGTCCTCAAGTGACTGGATGGTCCTTTCGGACTAACCATCGGTTTGGGGATGGTCGGCTAAGCTTATAGTCAACTTGGTCCCCAAAGCCGCTTGTAAGGTTTGCCATAACCGGGACGTAAACTGTGGATCCCTGTCTGATACAATGCTCGAAGGTACTCCATGCAGCCTTACGATCTCCTTAATGTACAATTGAGCCAACTTTGCCATGGACATCCTTAAGTTCATCGCCAAGAAATGAGCACTCTTGGTCAATCGATTCACTATCACCCAGATGGTGTCATGCCCTCTAAAAGTTCGTGGCAAATGGGTCACAAAGTCCTTCGAGATGCTGTCCCATTTCCACACTGGTATCTTCAAGGGCTGTACAATCCCACCGGGTCTCTGATGCTCCACATTTGCCTTCTGACAGGTTAGACAAGCGAATACCAATTGTGCAACATCCTTCTTCATTCCTTGCCACCAGAAGGATTCCTTGAGATCTTGGTACATCTTAGTCATTCCAAGATACAAGCTAAGACGACTCTTATGCCCTTCCTCAAGGATTAACCGTTTTACCTCAGTATCATCAGGTATACACACTCTACTCTGGAACCGCAATATGCCATCATTACCCAAAGCAAAATCCTTTGCCTCATCTGTCCCAAGCTGTTCTCTGACCCTGTTCAGACTAGCATCCAACAACTATCTCTCCCTCACTGAACTCAAGAAGTCATTAGATATAGTCAAGGTACTACATCTAATGAACTCAGATCCCAATTCCACTTGCAGCTTCATATCCCTGAACTGCTCTAGCAGCTCCACTTCCTTAATCATTAGGTGTGCAATATGCACCGTCTTCCTGCTCAAGGCATCTGCTACCATATTTGCCTTCCCTAGATGATATAGCAGCTCGAAATCATAATCCTTCAGGAATTCCATCCACCTCCTCTGCCTTATGTTCAGCTCCTTCTGATCAAACATGTACTTAAGACTTTTGTGGTCGCTGAACACCCGAAACTGTGCACCATAAAGGTAGTGCCTCTAGATTTTCAAAGCAAACACTATGGCCGTCAACTCTAGGTCATGAGTGGGATAGTTTCTCTCATGAACTTTAAGTTGCCTTGAGGCATAGGCCATTGCCTTCTTTTCCTGCATTAACACACAACCAAGCCCAAGATGGGATGCGTCACAGTAGACCTCAAAAGGCTTCCCCACATCAGGGATCACTTGTATCGGTGCGTTGGTCAATCTCCTCTTCAGCTCCTGGAAACTTTCCTCACACTTATCAGTCGAGGTGAACGGTTGGTCCTTCCGTGTGAGTTGCGTCAGGGGCGCCACTATCTTGGAGAATCCCTCAATGAATCTCCTATAGTAGCCTACTAAACCCATGAAGCTCCTGATCTCTGTTGCTGACTTGGAACTTTCCCACCTAACCACTGCCTCGACCTTTGTCGGATCCACCGCTATACCTTGGCAGATATCACATGGCCCAGAAATTGCACCTCGTCCATCCAGAATTCACACTTAGACAGCTTGGCATAAAGTTGCTTCTCCCTCAAGACACCGAGCACCAACCTCAAGTGTTCTGCATGTTCCTCCCGAGTCTTAGAATAGATAAGGATGTCATCAATGAAGACTACTACAAACTTATCTAGGAACGGTCTAAAGATCCGGTTCATGTAGTCCATGAACACTGCCGGAGCATTGGTCACACTGAAGGGCATAACCACATACTCGTAGTGCCCATACCAGGACCTGAAGGCTGTCTTCTATACATCATCTGCCTTCACTAAAATCTAATGGTAACCCGATCGCAGATCTGTCTTCGAGAATACTGATGAGCATGCAACTGATCCATCAGGTCGTCAATTTTTGGGAGCGAATACTTTTTCTTGATCGTCATTTTGTTCAGTTGTCTGTAGTCCACACACAAGCGTGAACTCCCATCCTTCTTCACCAACAGCACTGGTGCTCCCTAGGGCGAAGTGCTGGGTCGGATAAACTGCTTCTCCATCAACTCCTCTATTTGTTTCTTGAGTTCCACCAACTCTGCCGGAGCCATGCGATATGGGGCCATGGATAGCGGACCTGTTCCTGGTACCAGATCAATAAAGAATTCCACCTCTCTGTGGGGAGGCAACCCTGGCACCTCATCCGGGAATACATCCTCAAAATCATGCACGATCGGTATAACTGACGTCGTCTCCTCTTTCTCCACCTCAAGGTGTGTGATGATTATGTACCGATGCACACCCTCTTGTAGTTCCTTCAAAATCCCTTGAGATGTTAACAACTCAGGCTCTTCTGAGTTAGGGAAAAGCAGTTTCTTCTCCCGACAATCTATAAGAATGTGATCGGCAGAGAGCCAATCCATCCCCAAGATCACCTCCAACTCTTGTAGAGGTAGGCAGATCAAATTCACCTTGTACCTGCGTCCCTCTACCTCAACTGGACACTTAGCACACAAGGACGACGTCCTGACCAAACCCGATGCCGGGGTAGACACCACAAGCTCACACTACAGCTCGCAAACCAGCAGACCCAAACGTTCCACACAAGCATTTGACACAAAGGAGTGCGTCGCTCCAGAATCATACAACACACAACATCTCATCCCAGAAATCACACAATAACCCATAACAAGGTTACTTGAGCTTGCAGCCTCTACTCCTGACATAGTGTAGACTTTGCCTGTCGCCTGAGGTCTGTTGCCTCTATCTCTCCGCTGATGCTGGTGGGGCGTCTGAATAGGAGGGTGTGTCGCTGTCCTGGCAATGGTGGGACAGTTTTTCCCGAAGTGGCCTTCCTTGCCACAGTTGTTGCACCAGCGGTAACCCTCCATACGCGGGCAGACGTTCCTCAGATGAGGGCCTCCACATATATAACGTTGTACTCGGCCCTGTTGGGGAGGGAAACTCCTAAACCCCTGAGGCTAGTGGTGAGGTCTATCATATGGCCTCCTTCGCTCCTCATGTCCGGGTTTGGACCCAGATAGTCCACTAATCCTTTGTGGTTGTTGTGGCTATTGTGGGCACTGTCTTTCAACCTCACGTTTCATCTTCTCCATCACTCTGGCCTTCTCCACCAAAGTGGTAAAGTCCTTGATGGAAAAGGGTGCCACCATCAAGCGAATATCACCGCATAGACCATTCTCAAACTTGTGGCATCTCCACTCTTCATCCAGGGGTAGTGTGTAGAAGCGGCTGAGGTGCTTGAACTTCTCAGCATACTTGGTCACTGATTTCCCTCCCTGAGTCAACTGGAGGAATTCCACCTCCTTGGCATACCTCACGCTGTTGGGGAAATACTCCGAGAGGAACCTCCCCCTGAAAGCCTCCCAAGTCAATGGCTCTCCCATTTCCTCCATGATGAATTTCATGCTAATCCACCAATGCTCCGCCTCTCTTGTAAGCATGTACACGATAAAAGCTAGTCTATTCTTCGCAGGGCACATCTTTGCGTAAAAGATTCTCTCAAGGTCCTTCAGCCACTGGTCTGCGGCATCAGGGCATGCCTTCCCGTCGAATTTCACTGGGTGGTGTTTCAAAAAGTCCTCCAGGCTCCACTCCCTGACTGCACGTCGTGGCTCAGGACCAAAGGCGGGTGCAGTAGTCCTGTTCTCCTCCAGCTGGCGGAGGGCCTCCATATGCTGTCGGTGAGCATCCTCAACGACCACCCTTGCAGCCTCCATCTGCTGCATCACCAACTACTGCTGCTCAAGCGACGTCGCTTGTCGTTACATAGACGCCTCGTGTTGTTGCATCATAGTTGTGCTTTGCTGAGTCATGGCAGCTACCATCGCCTCTATTGCCCTGGCGATATCGGGTACATCGCCCTGAGACGATTGTTGAGTCCTACGAGGAGGTGCCACAGTTCACTGGCACACAGAAAATCACTTGGTTAGGCTTGATAAGGCAAAAATTGAACTAAGAACACTCAGAAGACATAGAGAAAGCTAAGCGGACATCCAAGTCCACAGACTTAAGGAATGACCGCTCTAATACCATAAATGTAACATTTCATTTAATTGATAAGCATAATTAAAAGAAACGTCACACACAAATAGTATAGTAGCGCAGTTCAGGGGTCTTGAACACAACCCCTACAATATCCCAAGCACACCACGATGCCCAAAACTAAAACAAATACAAAGTGCAACAGAGTCAACATAGGAAATTAAAATATAGACTAGTACATGGGCCATAGCCCAGAAAGAAAGCCCATAAAGTTTCAAATCTAGTTCGAGCGGACTAAGCAGCGGAACCTCCATCACCCTGATTAGTTCGGGGAGTTCTCACCTCTGCTCACATCAACAAGTTGATGATCATTGCAAAAGAAAAGACCACACCACAGAACATACAACCACAAAAAATAGGGTAAGCTAGAGCACAAAATAATATCATCATGCAATCTGATACATTTTCGCAGTAAACAGAACATACAACACCCAAGCATGTTATGACTCTCAAACCAATACACTAAGAATCAACTTGACTCATCTGGATACACACAATCTAGTCTGATTCAGCGGATGCTTGCACTTGGGGTGGATACCTCTGCTCACCCCCGAGCTGCTCACCCCCGAGCTGTGTGTTACAAGTGTTACAATGAATCAACTTCCTCACACACAAGGTTAGCCCTTAATGAGTTTAATGCCTCCTGCTACTCTCACCACAAGAGTCAATCCGCTCTAAGTGAGACTAACTGACTCCTTAGAGTGTCAGGATGCAACCTTACCTTGAATCCTTACCAGACTATATAGATGGGGCACCACCATGGACACCCACTAACAGGGGTCATGTAATTACGTCCCGACCAATGAAACACGACCCTGAAATCTCACCTAGAGATTTCAAGGAATTACGCACTGATGCGGACCAATCATACCCAAACAATCAGTAAAGATTTTATCATGCATGTACAAATATTATGTCGACCTTTGTTATCAATCCTTCTCATGTTTCAGATTAAACCCATACCAACTCATCATACTCCATCCATGAATACTGAATCTCAGCTCATCCCATTATAATGCCACTTTCATAACCAACCATTTCATGATTTTAACATGCCAAATTCATTCAAGTTCATCATTCACAACCTATACACCCTTCCAAGTATGCATATTCATTTCCCTTCAGGCCATTATATAATAATTCACTCATATACAAGCCAAACATCCAAGAGTAGAAAAAAACACCACACCAGAATGCACTCTCGCCCAGCTCTTCGCTCATGCTGAAGGGTCTCGCTGAAGCGATAGGGTCTCTCGCTCAAGCGAGCTCCCTTCGCCTAGGCGAGAGCTCGACACACAGAAACAACAGCCTCCACGCATTCTCGCTTAGGCGAGACGCTCGCTCGCTCAAAAACTGAGCTGGTCGCCTGAGCGACCCCTCGCGTGAAAATAGTTTTTGCGAGTCTTTGCCCATCTCGCCTAGGCGAGACAGGCTCGCTTGGGCGAGATTATCAAATCTCGCCACTATTTTCCTGCAACAGCCATGCATACCAGTCCAAACCAACATGCTAAAACGTTCCAAGCTTTCATAACATCACACCAACCACATAATCTTAAAATAACAGCTGAACAACAGGGAAAAACAAAATACATGAGTAAGTCATAGCTTCCCTACCTGGAAATGGCTAGCACAGGACCTCAACTCTAAATAGCGGGACGCGACAACTCAAGGGACGACTTAAGGAGCTGGAAAAAAATAAGAAATAGCGGGGATATAAGTTACCCAAAGTAACAGTAGCAGAAATACAAGCACAGATGAGGGAGCACTTACGTAGAGAAGAAAGAACTAGTTCGAACTTGCGTGCCTACGGTGGTACCAAACCCTAGCAGAGATTGAGAGACGGTTGTGGCTCTTAGGACAAGGAACAATTTTCTGAAAGTGAGAAAGAGTGTTAGGGTTAAGGTAGTCTTAGGGTCTGAATTCGTTTTGGGCCAGCCCTTGGGCCCATTCGATTTGGGGCAACCCTTACAAAAATAAGGCAACAGAAAACTGGGCCTTACAATATACATAATAAATATGATTTTTTTTAATAAATTAGTTTACCTCTCATACGACTCATCATGGCATATCATTTAAATTTCAAAATTTAATTTAAATTTGCGTCGATTTTACCGACGCTAAGCTACACGTTTAAATTTAACATTTTACATTAATTTCTAACTCAACTTATCAGACGCGTGAAATTTTCTTTCTTCTTATATGGAAATTAATAAGCAGAGGGGTTTAGTCCCGTCACTTAGACCCATGCTTTTCTTTTTCATTGATTTAAAACTTTAAATAATACTTTAAGGTAGAGCTGGCCATAATTTACTAAACTATAGTTAATTGTACTATATTAAACTAAAATATACTAAACTATTCATAATAAAAATTGAACTATATTATAAAATAGTTCAGTTTTAAGAAACTAAACTTATGTAAAGTTAACTAAGTTAATTATTAAATTATAGTAGATTGAAAGAGCAAAATACTTCAAATAAAATATTGATATTAGGATAAGAATTAGACCTATGTGTTTTGTGTCTTACGTTCTATTTTTTCTCTTTCATATTGAAATATTTATTTTATTTTGTCTTAATTTTTTTCTTTAATCTTTCTTTGAGAAAAATATATAATATTTATAATTAATTTATTGAAATAAATTATAAATTAATTCAAGATCTTATTTTATTTTGAATGAATTTTACTATGTAACGTTATTTTTATGTTATGATTTTACAGAAGTTATTTTTAAAAATTAAATTTTGTGACAGCTAACATTTTTATAATTTTTTATTTATATTAAAGTTTTTAGTAACTTAAATATTGAAATTAGTATAATAAATATAAATATTGGTACTAACGTATTTTTTATTTTAAAATCTTATGTAATATTTTTTTTTAGTTTTAAAATCTTTATTATGCGGCGTCAACTTTTTTAAAGAGAATTTATTTTAGAAAATTCTTAAAAAATATAAAAAGTTATTGATTCGTTACTTCACGAAATATATTTTAGAACTTCATAAAATTTCTAAAACATTTTTCACACAAATATTAATGAATACAAATGTTAAAAAATATTAATTTTGAGAATTTTCTAAATTAAATCCTTTTAAAAAATTTGACGCAGCATAATAAACATTGTAAAACTAAAAAGTAATATTACATGAGATTTTAAAATATAAAAAATAAGTTAATATCGATATTTATATTTATTATATTAATTTTAATATTTTAATTACATTTTAGATTATTATTGTGTAGTACAATCATATGTAATTAGTACAATTCAATTCAAAATAGTGTAATTCAGTTCAAAAATAGTGCAATTCAGTTCAAAATCAATGCAATCCTGTTCAAAAATAGTACAATTCAGTTCAAAAATAGTGAAGTTTATTCAAAATCAGTGCAATTCGGTTCAAAAACGGTTCAAAAATAGTGTAGTTAAGTTAAAAATTATTGCAGTTCAGTTCAAAAATAGTGCAGTTCAGTTCTGACGTAGTGCAGTTCATAAAACAGTTCAGTTTAGTTTATATTATAGTGCATTGCAGTTCAGTCCGGTTTATTTTTATGAATAACAGTTCAGTTCATATGAACTGTTTTTCAGTTCAGTTCAGTTCATATGAACGGTTTTTCAGTTCATATGAACTGTTTTTCAGTTCAGTGCAGTTCATGAGAACAATTTTTTAATTTAGTGTAGTTTTTGGTAGTGCAGTACAGTTTGGTTTATTTTGCCCAGCCTTACTTTAAGGTGGGTAATGATTTTTTTTTCTTTTTTTCAGTTTTGTTTCTGGTAAGCGAAAGCTAATCAGACTCTGTTTAAGTCCTTCATCTCACGGACGCTAATTTGCGGAAGCTGTTTTCAAGAATTCTTGTAGTGGGGCTTTGTTGGAGGTGCGTGAGAGGAATTACACTTGGCAAGGAAGAAAACACCACAGAAAATGAAACTTCATACATGCGGAGAGAATGCACGCTTGATGTAGGAAGAAGATAAAGTAAAAAGGTAAGAAAAAATTAGTCGTTTCATCGCCACATGGAAATTTATGAAGAAATAACTAGTAAAAGACAAAGTTATGGGGTACCGATTTGGTTAACAGGTCAACTTAACTCATTTTTTGATTTATTTAGTATATACTCAACATTTTGGTGATTTGTTATAATCACCATGTTATTATGTAAAGTTTTATAGATATTTATAATATATATATATATATATATATATATATATATATATATATGTATGACATGGTCAGTTATATAATTAGTGAAGTTTTACCTTCTAATCATATTTTGTTTTACTATATATGTACAAGATATGAACTCAATTATTCTGGAACCAATATCATGTTAATAACATTTTGCTTTATAAAATATAAATGTTAGTGCTTAAGTATACATTATAAGTTGAATTCTATTTGTCTCTATACCGAAATACGTTATAACTCACTCATATTTCATGAATAATTCACATATAATATGTTGATAACTAATCTGTTAAAACATGTTTAATACAGAATAAATATGTGTAAACTCAAATAAAAGAAATGTACATTTTATTTAAAGGGGTGGACTGAAAATGGCGTATGTCAAGGGTGGTTGACTAGAATAGCAATAAGCTATAATAGTGGTGGACTGAAAATGGAGCTTGACTAGACTAGCAATAACGGGTCTTTTGGGATGCTTGACTTTCCTTGCCACCACTAATGACTTGCAAAGTGGTAATGAACTTTCCATATGGAGGGTTAGTTCCTTAATAATAAAAAAACAAAAAATATAAATGAAAAGAAATAATTGTATTATAACAAAGTTTTGTATACAACATATATCACATACACTTCTCAATTTACATAATTAAGAAAATTGAATAATAGATAACCATAAAGAAAGAACAATCTTTAATGAAGGATAACATGTATCGGTTACAAATATAATAAAATAGATTAGACCTATAATACAAATCAATTTTAACTGGATTAATTCGATTTAGATTTTTCTATTCAATTTAAATCAGATTAAATTTAAATTTAATTTATTTTGTCAATTAGAATAATTTCAGTAAAATTAATATACATGATTATAATTAATTCTATTACACGTGGAAAAGGTCGATTTGATTTGATTTCGACCTAGGTCAATTCATGTCAACCTCTTCATTCGGTTCAACTTGGGTTTGTGCTACTTCACCATAACATTAGCTAGAACTAACTTGAATCACCTTGGACTCGAACTTGACATAGGCCCTTGTCGACTTAGCTCCTCCATGTATAGGTTAACTCAACTAAAGTCGACTTAGCTCCTCCATGTATAGGTTAACTCAACTAAAGTTGGGCTCATGTTGACTTCACCCTAAACCTTGGATGACTTATTTAGACCCTTGGCGTAGGATGACTCAGCTTGATCCTTCGGCGACTTGCTTTGACCTTCGGTTAGAACAAACATGTTTAGACATCATGTCCGAGCTGACTCACCTTAACCTCCAGTCCAAGACTGTAAGACTCGGGATGTTACAAAGATGACTCGACTTGACTTTTGGCCTTGACTGACTTAACTTGACCTTCAATTGAAGACGACTTGTCTCGATTCTTTGACTTGGGTCGACTTATCCCAATCTTCATATTAGGATATGCCAGTCATTCCTTTAGCCTAGGCCAACTCATCTCAACCTCCATATTAGGCCAACTCGGGTCGACTATTCAACCTTGGATGACTCGGCTCAACCTTCGTTCGGGACCGACCTACTCGACCTTCACTCTAGGCCAATTCATCTCAACCTTTAACCTAACCCAACTTAGCTTGACCTTTATTCCATGCCAACTTGTCTCGATTATTCGGCCTGGATCGACTCATCTCAACCTTCATATTAAGTTGGGCGAACTCAGCTTAATTTTTTTAGCTGGACCGACTCAAGTCAATTATGGGCCCGTGATGACTCAGCCCTCAACCCATGTCATCTTTCCTCGAGCTTTAGTTTGGGTAAACTTAGCTTAATCTTTACTCTAAACCAACTTGTTTTGACCTTTGACCCAAGCTAACTAAACTTGATTCTTTGGTCCAAGATGACTCGACACTATTTTTCTGCTCAAATTGACTCAACTCGACCCTGCAGTCTGAGATAACTTGACCCAACTTTTGTCTTGGATTAACTCAATCCAACTTTTAACCTAGGTCGACTCTCATGCACCTTAATTTTAGATTTTCAAAATCCAAAACATATCCAATCTAAATACAATTTAAATCCAACTAAGTAGATTGGACTTAAAATCCAAATTATAAATTTAGATTTAAAATAAATCCATTTAAATAATATAGATTGAAACTATTAATTTGAATATTTTTTATGATTTTGTGTGCTTTTTCCATCAACAATCATAGTTTAAATCCAATACACTACAATGGTAATAAAATCAAAGTGCGGAAGAACACATTTGACTTATTCTTTGATCTAGTGCAATTGCCATGCTATGAAACTCTATATAAACCTATGTAAGAATAGAAATATCATCACACAGATGCATCCTCCATTACTTGTCCACATGAATAATTTTTCTGTGATGTTATTTAAATTTTGGCCCATATATATCCCCCTCATCTCTCTCTTGGCATTGAACGCAAACATCAACGTATTTGCCTTAGGAGATGAGACTGATCACCTGTCATTGCTGAAATTCAAGGAATCCATATCTACTGATCCATATGGAATGTTGCTCTCTTGGAACACTTCTACTCACTTCTGTAATTGGCACGGAATCACATGCAATCTCACGCTTCAAAGAGTTACAGGCTTGAACTTGCATGGATACAAGTTGAAGGGATCCATATCTCCTTATGTAGGCAATCTCTCTCATTTGAGAATATTTGACCTTGGAAACAACAGCTTCCATGGCAAAATCCCTCCAGAATTGGGACGCTTGTCACAACTGCGGCTACTCTCTGTTGGAAATAACTCATTGGAAGGGAAAATTCCTACAAACTTGACGGGTTGCACTAGCCTCAAACGCTTAAGGTTGCATGGGAACAATCTCATTGGTGAAATTCCAATTCAAATCGGTTCACTTCGGAAGCTTCAATATTTGCTGCTCTATAACAACTGGTTAACCGGGGGAATCCCATCATTCTTAGGTAATCTTTTATCCCTAACTGTTCTCTCTGTGGGTACTAACAACTTAGGGGGAGATATTCCACAAGAACTATGCAATCTCAAACACTTGTTCTTTTTATCACTTCCTGTAAGCAACCTCACTGGAACATTTCCTTCTTGTCTTTATAATATTTCATCTCTTGTTGCAATCTCAGCTACAAAAAACCAGCTTAATGGTTCTCTTCCACCTAACATGTTTCACACCCTCCCCAATCTCCAAGTACTAGAACTTAGTGAAAATAAATTCTCAGGACCAATCCCACCCTCCATCACAAACTCATCTTTACTTTATATATTTGATTTGAGTTATAACCATTTTGTGGGACAAGTTCCAAGTCTGGGAAAGCTACAACATGTTTTCCTTTTGTCATTTTCTTCAAACAATCTTGGTAACAATTCAACTTATGATTTGGAGTTTCTGAAAACATTGACAAATTGTAGTGAGTTGCATGAGTTAGGTATATCCAATAATAACTTTGGAGGTCATTTACCTGATACCATGGGAAACTTATCCACTCAGCTCAGTCAACTAGCTCTTGGGGGTAATCAAATATCAGGAAAAATCCCTGCATCAATAGGAAATCTAGTTGACTTAACTCTCTTGACTATGTATGATAACCGCATGGAAGGGATTATCCCAACAACTTTTGGGAAGTTTCGAAAAATGGAAGTGTTAGGCTTAAGGGGAAACAAATTGTCGGGAGAAATAGGAGCCTTCATAGGCAACCTTAGTCATCTGTTCTATTTGGAAATGAGTGCAAATATGTTAGAAGGGACTATTCCTCCAAGCATAGGATATTGCCAGAAGTTACAATACTTAAGCCTTGCACAAAACAACCTTAAAGGAACAATACCCTTTGAGGTTTTTCATCTTTCCTCTCTGACAATCTACCTGGATTTGTCAGAAAATTCATTGAGTGGCTACATATCTAAAGAAGTGGGAAACCTTAAAAACATTGATATTCTAGATATGTCTAAGAATCATTTGTCTGGAGACATTCCTGGAACTATTGCGGAATGCATAATGTTGGAGTACCTGTTTTTGCAAGGTAATTCTTTAGATGGAATCATACCATTCTCTTTGGCATCACTCAAAGGTCTTCGGAGTTTAGACTTGTCACAAAATCGCTTGTCTGGGTCAATTCCACATGTTCTACAAAACATTTCTTTCTTGGAATATTTCAATGTATCGTATAACATGTTAGAGGGTGAGGTACCAACTGAAGGTGTGTTTCGGAATGCAAGTGAGGTGGTGGTGACTGGAAATAGTAAGCTTTGTGGGGGCATTTCAGAATTGCATCTGCCACCATGCCCTGTCAAAGGTAAGAAACTTGTAAAACACCACAAGTTTAGGCTGATACCAGTGTTAGTTAGTGTGATTGTTTTTCTTCTCATACTGTCAATTACTCTAACTTTCTACTGGATGAGGAAAAGGAGTAAGAAATCATCTTTGGATTCTCCAACAATTGACCAGTTGGCTAAAGTTTCATACCAGAGCTTACACAATGCAACAGATGGTTTCTCAACTACAAACTTGATAGGGTCTGGAAATTTTAGCTCTGTCTATAAAGGCACTCTTGAGTTAGAAGACAAAGTTGTTGCCATAAAGGTCCTAAACCTTCAAAGAAAAGGAGCTCCAAAGAGTTTCTTTGCTGAATGCAATGCGCTTAAAAATGTTAAACATCGAAATCTGGTTCCAATTTTAACATGTTGTTCCAGCACAGATTACAAAGGTCAAGAATTTAAAGCTCTAATTTTTGAGTACATGAAAAATGGGAGTTTAGAGCAATGGTTGCATCCGAGGACACTTGTAACAGATAATCCAAGAACATTGAAGCTCGACCAAAGATTAAATATCATGATTGATGTTGCTTCAGCATTGCATTATCTTCATCATGAATGTGAGCAATCTATAATCCATTGTGATTTGAAGCCAAACAATGTCCTCCTTGATGATAACATGATCGCCCATGTGAGTGATTTTGGCATAGCAAGACTTCTGTCAACTATCAACAATAAGAAATCAAGTACACTAGGCATAAAAGGGACGATTGGTTATGCTCCTCCAGGCATGTTCTAAACTCTTGAATTAGTATTTCTTTAAATTCACCTATATTTGAGGAAAACTAGTGTATTCTGGAATTAAAAATTATTGACAAATTTTATTATGTATTTTAGAGTATGGAATGGGTTCAGAGGTGTCTATGACTGGAGATGTGTATAGCTTTGGGATACTTATGCTGGAAATGCTTACTGGAAGGAGACCTACAGATGAAATCTTTGAAGATGGTCAAAATTTGCATAACTTAGTAGCAAATTCATTCCCTGAAAATCTATTACAAATTTTGGATCCATTGCTTGTAGTAAAAGAAGCAGAAATAAGCACAGAAGAAGAAATTCAGAATCTTACTCCAACTACAGAAGAGTGCTTGGTTTCACTGTTCCATATTGGACTTGCTTGTGTAGCGGAATCACCAAAAGAAAGGATCAGTATGGTGGATGTTACTAGAGAGCTGAGTAAAATCAAAAGAGCCTTTATTTCTGGTAAAGTAAATAGAAAATGAATTAATTCGCCACATATTACTACAGGGCAAATGAAAATATTCAATACTCTTGTTTTGCCAGATTTTAGTTGCAATTTCCTTTACAACAATATTGTTTTTGGCTTTGTTTCTTACCTTATAATTTCCTATATAGTTATAGTTTCATTATCTTCCATTTTGTTATGTATTCTAAAACTTCAAAATTTCGAATGTAAACTGTCTTGAATTTCAAATGTTGATGCATGATAATCAATGTTAAGGTCAAATGGCATGGCTTCATACAAGAACAGATGCGTCTGTAGTATGATGCACTGTAACATTTATCATATACAATCCATTTCTTTCTTGAATTCCAAAATTTAGTTATAATTTTATTTTTCATGAAACAAATGCGAGGGTCTTATGGGATAAGATTGAATACCTATATGCCTATAAATCAAGGAGTAACAACTTGTACTTATTGAAAAGTATTGAAAAGCTCTTTAGCCAAAAAAGGAACACTTTGATGAAGTATCTAAATTTGGGGATGTTACATGTTTTATACTCAACTTCCCTTGCCCCGACTCAGGGACTTATTCCGGTACACCCAACAAGTTTCACATGGCTTAGAAGTCAAGTCAAACATAGTTTAAATACTTTTATTTCCTTTCACTTTTTAAAGTGTCTTTTAAGAACAAAATCGTAACAAAGCTCAAACGTTCCAAAACAGACAATACATTGGGAACGTCCACAAAGTAGTTTTGACTCAATTTCATACTTATTTTTCACGCATTATAAAAAGGTTTTGATGATAAGAAATACGAATGAAATCTGTTAGATGTTTTACATGTTAGTATTCTATGCTATCAACTCTCTAACATGTGTTCTACGATGTTCTGGTATAATCATATCTTCTAATGCGTTAAAAATACACGATACTTTTTCTGCATAACGATATATATAATATAATATAAAGTTTATATGTGCTGCAATTTGCTTAAAAATAATATGTAACTTCCAACACAATTAATACATTTTTCATGTAAGGAAATACATAATTTCTTCGATGTTTAGAAATTATACTCATAATGAAACAATCAATCATAAACAAACACATATCTAGTTATATTTGAATATTATATTACATATTACATATGTTAGAAAATGATTACTTAAATAATACTAATAATAATAAAAATATAAAATGATAATAATAATAATTATTAAAGCTACTGACATGTATATGAATCAAAGAATATTAATCAGATATCAACGAGTATAATAACAATAATAAATAATAAATAAAAGATAAAAGGTAAAAGAGTAGAAATATCCTGAGTTGAGGCACGCATAACGCTATCCTTAGAGAGAAAACACCCATACTGCACAGGGCTAAACAAATATATCAATACACAATCATATGTGTTTCTTATCATATGCGTTTCTCTTCCAAGATACAACAACCCGTCAGATCGAACGAGTGCAGCGAAGGATCTTCGAACCTTATGAACATCACTGTCTTAAAGATAATATAGAAAAGATAAGAAGAACACTTTTTAGATAACTCTAGTGTTTATTATTTCTATTGTTGTTATTTTTGTTGTATCTTTCCCCATGCACCTAGGTGGTATTTATAGGTAGCAAAAGGAGACAAAGGAGTAAAGTATAATAAGAATATAGCCGTTAGCCGTAAAAATCATTAACCCATAAATTAAAGGTCTATAAAAACTTCTGTAACAGTAGAATTTTTATTTTAATTATTTATTTTTTAAATTATATTAAAATATTTCTAACAATCCCCCACATAATTTTAAAAAAAAATCAAATAAAACAAAAAATATATTATCTTTTTAAACAAAATATTGTAATTCAGTGTAAGGAACCTTCCGAGTCTGATCCTTACACCTAGTGCTTATAAACTTCCACCCGAGAAAATACAGAGACTTGATTGTCTTGAACTACATCCCTTGTGACCAGGTTTTAGTAAATACCACATACAATATCGATGTTCATTATAGGTTCTAATCAGTGGGTGCATGTTACGACCTTGTGCATGTATCTTGTTTCATGAGTGTCACTTAGAGACTTGCCCATGTCTCACAATGGCGGGCCCACCATCACACTCACTAGGTAAACCCTCAAAGGGTGGTTTGTGACTCACACCCCTACAATAATTGTCATTGGATTTATTAAGAGGTATTTTATAAAATAAGCATAATAATGCACATACCTCAACCTAATTATTGTCACAATTTATAGTACACCTCGCCATAGGAATGAGACATAAAATTTAATCAAATTATTTGGTGTACTTTAGTCAACAACAACTTTGTTGTTACCCATTGAACTCCATTCCATGGGATCGCCATTCATGTGGAGATGAATGTCCATTGTTGCAACTAATTTATGGGCTATAGTCTCATTCCCCTCGACGATCAAATACTTGTTGTTGATGCATCAACTTTTGATAAGCAGATCTACAATAGTTCTTTCTGACCTGACAAAGTCAAGAGAGATAATATCATGAGTAATTAAGTTTCTACTATATTTGTCTCTCGTTCTCATATGTCAATTTCATTGACATTTTTACTAAAAATTTTAAATATAACAATTTAATTGTCAAGATGCATTAGAAAAAGGAATAATTTATGCTTGTATGGTAAATCATGACAACAATTTTTTAACATATTTCCATGATAGTTCACCTCCATCCAAGGTTAAAACATAACCATAACCAATAGGTGATTTTGTGTCACCAAAATCAATATCCAATTTACATTATCCTTCAATCATCTCAAGAAATTGGACATATTGCCATAGCTAGACGAAACACAAATAATATTACACTAGATGTCAAAACAGTGAGGTATATATTCATTCACTTCATAATATATAACCAATATTTTTTTATATATATATATTATCATTAAGAGGTATATTAACCTTTACAAGACACCCCCGCACTTTGAAATATTTTTAATGTGGTTCTTTTTTCTTTCATAACTCATAAAATGTTTATCACAACCTTTTGTGTTCAAAATATGGTAAGTTGAATATAAAGTTTCACCCTATATGATTTTATAAGCAAAGACAAGCTAGACTTGTAGAATAACATTTACCATATCAAACAAAAATCAGTTTTCTTTCTTTCGCTGCACCATTAGATTAACACCATATGAAAGCATTTTTTTTCTTTCTTTCTTTCATCAGCATTTACATGATCTTAAACATGATATCAATAATTCATTTTAATTTCATGTCATAAACAATAATTTTGAATTCATAAATTTGATAAAGATTATATTTATTATCAGTCACTTTTTTTTTTCATATAAAACACTTAAAATATATACATGATATAGAACATCTTTATCAATGATAAGAATAGACAATATTAAAGCATAAATTAATATGACAGTAAAAACATTAGCTATAGACATCACAAAAAATTAGTCAATGAGCAGGAAATTCATTTATCCATAATTTCATTTATTGTTACCAATAGAAATAGAAACAATTATACACATAAATTTTTAGGCTTAGTTGAAACTGATTAAATTATAACAATGACAAACACATTAGTTCATAAAACGTGTTTTCAGTCTTCAGCTCTATATTGTTTTTAATTTTAGAAATGAATGCAGATGAGTAATCAACAAAATAGAAATAACAAGATATTTTTCTCTCTAACAATGTTAGAAAGTGATTACTCAAATAATACTAATAATAATAAAAATATAAAATGATAATAATAGTAATTATTAAAGCTATTGACATGTATATGAATCAAAGAATATTAATCAGATATCAACGATTATAATAACAATAATAAATAATAAATAAAAGATAAAAGGTAAATGAGTAGAAATATCCTGGGTTGAGGCACGCATAGCGCTATCCTTAGAGAGAAAACGCCCCTACTGCCAGTGGTGGAACTTGAACAAAAAATGTAGGGGTACCAAATTAGTTTTGTTATATATAATTTTTTTTAGTCAGAAAAAAAGTTTTTCATCTTTTTTCTTCACATAATAGTAGAATTCAAAAAAATATTATTATCATTCACTATTATATCATGCTATTATATCATGATACCAAACCATGAATACCATTTTAGATAACCTCATCAATTTGATTTGGTGGTATTGTCACATTTGAGGTCGTTTTTCTCGAATCGCATTCTAATGAATTTTTAAATTCATTGTATATAACTCTAAGAACTTTAAAGATTTATTTTTGATTGTCTTGAATTCCTGCTTCTCATGAAATTTCTCAAGTTTAGTTAGTAAATGCATTTTTTTTTCATCTTTATCACAAACCTTCTTTAAAAAAAGAATCAATGTTTTTTTTTTTTTACTTTTTATCATAATCTTTTTAATATAAATTTATCACATCTCGCCTATTTAGAAAAAAATAAATTTATATTCACAAATCACAATTATCACAATGC
>Ga0214543_1004129_pt1 | contig 27729 bp, 20 predicted proteins | sample CNSS2metaG_FD_160094 | JGI IMG/M metagenome (GOLD analysis project Ga0214543, IMG submission 160094) | Root nodule microbial communities from cowpea collected in UCLA plant growth center, Los Angeles, California, USA - CNSS2 | ecosystem: Host-associated > Plants > Roots > Nodule | place: USA... | reverse complement strand
GCCGGATTTGAGCTTGACGGGTATGAGATTGACCTCACCGACAAAGCTGGCCACGAACAGGTCGGCCGGCCTGCGATAGAGGTCCTGCGGTGCGGAGACCTGCCGGATCCGTCCTTCGTGCATCACTGCAACTTGATCGGACATGGCGAGCGCCTCATCTTGATCGTGGGTGACATAGACCATCGTCTTGCCTACCTCCTTGTGCAGCGTCTTTATTTCGCTCCTGAGATGTTCGCGCAACTTCTTGTCGAGCGCCCCCAAGGGTTCGTCAAGAAGGAGAACAGGTGGATCGAAGACCAGTGCGCGTGCTATCGCTACTCTTTGCTGCTGACCGCCCGACATTTGGTGGGGGCGGCGTGAAGCCAATGCTCCGAGATGGACCTGATCGAGAATCCGTCGCACGCGCGCCTCGACCTCCGCCCTTGCCACACGCCGCATCCGAAGCGGATACGCAACGTTCTCGGCGACGGTCATGTGGGGGAAGAGAGCATAATTCTGAAAAATCACGCCGAGTTCGCGGCGGTGAGGCGGCAGGCGCGTAATGTCTTTCTCGTCCAATAGCACCTGGCCGCTGTCCGGCTGCTCGAAACCGGCGATCATCATCAAAGTTGTTGTCTTTCCCGATCCGCTAGGACCCAGCAACGAAATGAATTCTCCGGGTGAGACGGAAAGACTGACATCATCAACGGCCACCGCGCTACCGTACCGCTTTTGAAGGCTGTGCAGCGCAATGCTTCCAGTTTTTACATCTGTGCCGCTCAAATTGGTTCTCATCAACATTTCAGCTCCCTGGGGAAATTTGAATGTTCTCGTTTGCCCGATGTGCTCATTTTGGACCTTCAGTTATCTTTCTTGCGGCGCAGAAGAGTGGCGGTCATGATAACAGCCCCCGCGAAAAACATCTGTAGTGTCGCTACGGCGGCAATTGTGGGATTGATGTCCTGTCGGATCCCTTCCCACATCCGCATCGGCAAGGTGGTGATCTTTCCGATGCCGAGGAACAGCACGTAGACGACGTCGTCGAACGAGGTCAGGAACGCAAAGAAGCTCGCGACGATGAGGGCAGGCATGACAAGCGGCGCGATGATTGTGCGAAAGGTGGCCAGAGGCCCGGCCCCGAGGCTGCGGGCCGCACGCTCGTATGTCGGGTTAAGATCGCGCAGGTTGGCGACCACGACGACCACGACATAAGGGATCGCGTGGACCGCGTGACCAAGCGCCAAGCCGAATTCGGTACCCTGCAGTCCCGCCCGAACAAGCAGGAAATAGGTCGCAACCGCCACGACGACCGTTGGCATGATAATCGGCGAGAGAACGAGTGCGATCATTGCCCCGCGGCCAGGGATGCCGCCGCGCGATAGGCCAAAGGCAAGCATGCTGCCAAGTGCGGTCGCCATGCCGGCCGCCATGAGGGCAATGCGGATACTCGTGACGGTTCCGCGCATCCATGAGGCATCGGAAAGAAATGCTTCGTAGTTGCGCAACGAGTACCCCGGCAAAGGGAAGACAAAATACGAGGAGTCACTGAACGACAAGTACGCGACGATCACTACCGGCAGCAGGAGAAGCACTGCCAGAAAGCTCGCCAAAGTTGGGATGCTTCGGCCTCCCAGCGAAGGCAGCCAGCGGTCGAGAACGTTTGCCACCGCGCCCAACCGCATGAACCACTGAGTACCCATTTGCTGTCGCGAGATGGTCTCCGAAGCGCCACTACGATCTGAAAATCCCAAGAGCTGCTCAATGGGGAAGAAGCGCGAGCCGATCCACAATACGGCCAGGACAGCTACTAGCAGGACCATGGCGAGGGCAGAGCCGAAGTTCCAATTGAGCTGGTCCACGACCTGGGAGCTGATCTCCATCGTGATCATGACGTCCGAAAGCCCACCCATCAATGCAGGTGTGATGTAGAAGCCAAGACAATAGATGAAAACGAGCAGAACCCCCGCAATCAAACCTGGCAAGCTGAGCGGCAGAAATACCGTGAGGAAGGCAGCCAGCGGGCTCGCTCCATTGGCCCTCGCCGCACGCAGCAGCTTCTGGTCGATGCCGGACATGACGGTGTACATAGGCAGGATCATGAGCGGCATGACGATATGCGTCATGCCGAGAAGCACACCGAAGCGATTGTAGAGCATCGTGACGGGCTGAGTTGTCCAGCCGAGCTCCAGCAGGATATTGTTGATGACGCCATTGCGCCCGAGAAGGACGACCCAGGCGAAGGTCCGGGCCAGAACGCTGGTGAAATATGGCAGCACGACCGCGATGAGCAGGAACGTGCGCAGCGTTGGTCCGCCCGTCGTGAGGGCGTAGGCAATAGGATAGCTGAGGAAGAAGGCGATCACGGTCACCGAAACGCTGATCTCGAGCGTGGTGCGCATCACGGCGATATAGGCAGGATTGCCGCCAATACGTATGAAATTCGCCAGCGTCCAGTTTGGCATCCCAAGTGAGAGTAACAGAAGCCCTGCAAGCGGCACGACAAAGAGCACCAAAAGGAAGATGGTTCCGGGCAGCAGCAGCCACGCCCACGGGGTAGCCCCCCATCGGGAGCTCCGCGAAGGCTCTGTCCCGCCGTTGATTGCTATCGAGCTCATTGCGTCCGCCATGCCAGCCACCGTTCCTGCATGTAATCCACGTTGCTCTTGCCGTCCGGGCGCTTCGCCGCGAGCCAGGCGCCGTCCTCGACGACGGCCTTTGAAGCGTACTCGGGATTTATGTTGAGCAGCGGGATCAAGTCCGCTGGCAGATGGTCGATCTGATTTGTATTTGGCCCGGGATAGCCAGTTCCCTGAGTCCACCCGGCCGCAATTTTCGCGCGATTCAGAAAGGCGATCAGCTTTTGCGCGTTCGCCGTGCTGGGACCTCCCTTCAGAATGGTCGCGTAATTAGGTCTCAGGTAGACTCCGTCCCAGACGATCCTGAGCGGCACGCCCTGGCGAATCGCGGCCAGCAAACGACCGTCGTAAGCGTTGGTCATCGCGTATTCCCGGTTCGTCAGGAGTTGAATGGGTTCTCCGCCGGCCGTCCACCACTTCGTAATGTGCGGCTTGATCTCTGTGAGTTTCTTCAATGCGCGATCGATTTTGTCATCGGTAAGCGGCCAGATATCCTTGGGGGCGACGCCATCGGCGAGGAGCGCAGAGGCGATGTTACGCGTCGCCTCGGAACCAAAGAGCCCACGTGGTCCCGGAAACTTTTTGACGTTCCAGAAATCCGCCCAATTTTGCGGTCCGTCCTGCGGAAAAGCGCGTTGATCGTAAGCCAGCACCATTCCCACTGAGAATATCGCGACTGCGTCTATGAGACGGCTGCGCGGCGGCGTGCCTGCGAGCGACTCTTCGTCCCAGAGGCTGTAGTCGATCGGCACGAACATCCCACCTTCGTGCATCGCTGGATAGTTCTCTGGCCTCACATAGGCGATGTCCCAATCGATGCGCCCGGCCTGGTGCATTGCCTTGACCTGCGGCTCGGAGAGATCGGCCACCACATCTACGACCTTGATCCCTGTTGCCTTCGTGAAAGGCTCATAAACATATCTCCGAACACCTTCGGTGAAAGAGCCGCCGTAGCTGTAAACTACAACCTCGCCGCTCCCGGCGAGCTTTTCCTGCGCAACGGCGGCGGTCGTTCGCCCAATAGCAGGGATTGTCATTCCGGCAGCGGCAGCCCGCAGGAGGGTTCGGCGGCTCAAGCCGGATCGTCGCAGTTCACTGCACATCAAATCGCTCATGGCAAGAAGACCTTCTCATGATCGAGGAGCTATCCCAGTTTGCCCAACTTTCGTCGGCTACAGCTAGCAGCCAGTTGAACCTATTCGGGAGCCAAGGCATATAATCATGCTGATCGACGCGAACACGTCGCGAGCGACCCAACATTGCGGCTATGTCATCTTGCGATAAATCGTTGTCTCTTGCCCAGTCTCGTCGCCGGCTTGGCTGGACTAGCACGTTGTGGCCGCTGGCAACTTTTTGGACTGCGCCTCTGGCCTCACGTTTACGAGGTATTCGCGTATCTTAACTTTTCATTTGCACTCCGCCTGGCCCGGCGACACGTCCAATGCAGTTGCTGCAACCATATGCAGAGAGTTAATGGGGTCATTCGCCACGTAAATTGCTCGGACTCCAAGCAGGAGGACCATAAGAAGCCTTTCCAAGCTCGACTTATCTACAACCGTGCTGTCGTTCCAACGCTTAGGGGCATGTGGAAGCCTCTCTCGAGAGCCTGCCCTGGCATTGCGCCGCACTCGTTGCGGTCTCGCGATGGTATTTACATTCTTTCTGCACTCCAAGACTTAGATTTCATCAAAATGGTTCTGGCTCTAGCGATGTTCAGCCATGACAACAATCGGTTGGCTATCCGCTCGTCACCATACAGATCACACGATAGCGGGGCCCCTACTGACGTTGCTGAGATGATAATCAGCATCGCCAAACGTTTGGTCCAGCATGGTCAGTCGTTTGAAATAGTGGCCTATTTTGGCTTCCATGCTCATACCTATGCCGCCGTGGAGCTGCATCGATTGCTGTCCGATGAATTTGCCGCTTCGGCCGATCTGCACCTTTGCCGCGGCCACCGCTTGCGACCGTTTGGCGTCATCGTCAAAATTCGTAGCCATGGTGGCGAACATTGACATTGAGCGTGCTTGTTCGAGCGCAATGACCATGTCTGCGGCGCGGTGCTGCAGGCTTTGAAAGCTGCCGATCAGAACGCCGAACTGCCTTCGTGTCTTGAGATACTCCACCGTGATCTTCAGCGATTCATCCATCGCGCCGACTGCCTCGGCGCAGAGCGCGGAGCGGGCCTCGTCGACTACGCGCTCAACCAGCGGCAACGCGTTTTCTGGGTCGCCGATCGCGGCGTCCGCGCTGACCTCGACACCTGTGAAGGTAATGTCGGTAGCGCGGACGCCGTCCTGAGTCCGATAGGCCTTCCTGCCGATGCCCTTGACGTTGGCGGGAACGAGAAAGACAGCGAGACCGGTCTTGTCACGCGCCGCGCCCATACTTCGGGCCGTAACCACCAATGTGTCGGCGTTCTCGCCGTTGATGACGACAAATTTTTTTCCGTCGATTATCCAATCCCTGCCCCTCCTCTTCGCCGTTGTTGTCACATCGTAAAGATCGTAGCGCGATTGCTTCTCGAGCTGGGCAAAAGCAAACGTCTGAGATCCATCGATGATCGAGGGAATGTGTGCGGCTTTCTGCGCGGCCGACCCGCCATGGCGCAGGAAGCCGCCGCCGATCACCACCGTCGGCAGATATGGCTCTAATACCAGCGAACTGCCGAGCGCTGACATGACAATCATAATTTCCAGCGCTCCGGCGCCGAAGCCGCCGTCGGCCTCCGAGAAAGGCAGACCAAGCAAGCCCTGCTCAGCCATTCGTCGCCAGATGGCTTTACTCCACCCGCCCTTCTCCTTCATGTATTGCTTACGCTGCGCAAAATCATAGGCGCCCTTGAGCAGCCCATCGACACTTCGCTTAAGCAGCCCCTGCTCTTCAGATAACTCAAAGTTCATGACCTGATGCCTCCGATGAAATTTCTTGGCCGGCAGAGCTCCCCAGAAGGCGGCGAAGGAAGAGCGGCCCGGGCAAGCTACGCAACGAATGGAGCTTTTCGCGAACCGCGCGACGGAAGGTTCTCGGTCCCCAAAGAAATGGAATGAGAACGGGGACTAAAGCCCCAGCACCGCCTTGCTGATGATATTGCGCTGAATCTCATTGGTGCCACCATAAATCGAGACCTTCCGGCTGTTGAAGTAATTCGGCGCAATTTGCGCGGTCCAGTCGACTGCTTCATTGGAGGAGTCAATGTCTTCGTGGTAGGGGCCCGCGAACGGCCCAATCACTTCCATCAAGAGTTCGGCGGTGGCTTGCTGGATTTCCGAGCCCTTGATCTTTAGCACCGAGGAGGCTGGATCTAGCAAGTCGTGGCCGTAGCTGCCTTCATTAGAAACGACACGAAGCTGAGTCAGCTCCAACGCCTTCAATTCGATTTCGCAGGCCGTCAACTTCGCACGAAAGACCGGATCCTCCATCACCGGACGACCGCCGGATTCAACCTTCGAAGCTAGCGTCTTGATGTGGCGTATACGCTCTTTTGAAATACCAACGCGCGCCATGCCCGTGCGCTCATTGCTAAGCAGGAACTTGGCGTAGTCCCAGCCTTTGTTCTCCTCGCCGACCAAGTTTTCTACGGGCACCTCGACGTCGTCGAAGAACACCTCGTTGATCTCATAACCACCGTCGATGGTCTGGATCGGGCGCACCCTAATGCCTTCGCTCCTCATATCGACTAGAATGAAGGAGATGCCGCGCTGCTTCTTAGCGCCTGCGTCTGTGCGGCAAAGGCAGAAGATCATGTTGGCATATTGGGCCAAAGTGGTCCAGGTCTTCTGGCCGTTGATGAGATATTTGTAGCCTTTGCGCTCTGCCTTGGTCTTTAGAGACGCTAAGTCCGAGCCTGATCCTGGTTCAGAGAAACCCTGGCACCACCAATCGTCCAAGTTGGCGATGCGCGGCAGATAGTATTTCTTCTGCGCCTCGTTTCCGAAAGTGTAGATAACTGGCCCGACCATGGAGACGCCAAAGGCGAGAGGTACAGGCGCCGGATACATTTGCAGCTCCTCCTTGAAAATAGAGTGCTGCATCGGAGTCCATCCTGTTCCTCCATACTCCTTCGGCCAGTGGCTAACGCACCAGCCTTGCTTATTAAGGATGCGCCACCAGGCAACCATCTCCTCTTTCGATAGATGCCAACCTTCGATCAGCTTGCGCTGCATCTCCGGAGGCACATTTGCGCGCAAGAACTTCCGTACCTCCTCCCGAAACGCCTGCTCGTTTTCTGTGAATGCAAGATCCATCGGATCATCCTGTAAGAGGGAGCAAGTAGCGAACTATTGAAAGCAAGTCCGGAAGTTGGGCAAAATCAACCGCTGTAGCAGCGGACAGCCCTTCAACATGAACGCCTCCTAGACTCAGAACTAGAGGGGTACCGACGATGCCGCTAAAGCGCATACGATGTACTTCCAAGACCTGTCCCGGCGAGCTCCGAGGGGCCAAATCGGTCTTGCGCCGCCCGCAAGAGTACTTCCCGTTAACATGCTGCGTTAGAACATGCCCTCTCGATCGCCACTGCTGACGGTAGCAACGATCATGCCAGCCGAACTCAAGCGTAACAGGAGTTCTGATCCGCTCAGTCCGCACGGCGGAGAGTGTGTTCTGACACTGGACAGCTCGCGCAGCATTGTCGGAAACGGGACAAAGGGTCCAAAGAAGCCAACTAGCTTCTGAGAGACGCGATGTTTGGATGACCACACCACCATATGTACTGGCAGTGAGCGGTACCGGCTAACTCCGAGCATTGTCGCGTGGGACGTCCCTGCCGCGCGGCAATCTGGATGGAAGCGGAGCGTCAATCAGGATGAGAGAGGGTTGCCGAGCTCGTGACGCAGGGAGGGCGTAGCCCGACCGGCGTTACGAGCTCGGCGACGGCGCGATCCACAAGGGACCGCGCCGTCTGGTGATCGCGGCCGGCTGGTTATGCAAGTGGTTCTTCCGCCAAGAGGAATCACTTGCGTGCCAGGCCGACACATTACCGATCACCAGATGAGGCTCTATATGAAGTATCGTCAGACCGATACCCCGCCAGTGGCCGCCGCCAAGGCGTCGTTCAGCACGTCAACAGCCTATCGGATTGAGAAGGATCCCCGCCTACCATCGCAGAAGAAAGGAGCCCGCGGCAGTCTCCGGCCGGATCCCTTGGCCGACGTGTTTGAGGCCGAGGTGGTGCCAATGCTGAAGGCCGCCCCCGGCGTGCGGCCGGTTGCGATCTTCGAGGAGATCTTGCGACGGCACCCTGAACTTGGGGCCGGAATCCGCCGCACGCTGGAGCGCCGGATCCGCGCCTGGCGGGTGATCCACGGCGAGGAGCAGGAGGTCATCTTCCGCCAGACCCACGAGCCCGGCCAGGTCGGCCTGTCCGACTTCACCGACATGGGCGAGCTGGGGGTCACCATTGCCGGAGCGCCGCTCGATCATCGCCTCTACCACTTCCGGCTGGCCTATTGCGGGTTTGAGCACGCCCATGTCGTGCTCGGTGGCGAGAGCTTCGTCGCCTTGGCCGAAGGGCTGCAGAATGCGCTGTGGTCGCTCGGTGGCGCACCGCGGGAGCATCGGACCGACAGCCTGTCGGCCGCCTTCTGCAATCTCGACCGCGACGCGAGGGACGATCTGACCCGGCGGTACGAGGACCTTTGCGCCCATTACGGCATGCGGCCTTCCCGCAACAACCGCGGCATCGCCCATGAGAACGGGGCGATCGAGAGCTCGCATGGCCATCTCAAGCGGGCGATTGCGGATGCGCTGCTGTTGCGCGGCACTGCCGACTTCGATGATCTCGCCGCCTACCGCGGCTTCATCGACGAGATCGTCAGCCGCCGCAACGCCCGGAACGCCAAGCGGATCGACCACAAGCGCACCATCCTGCAGGCGTTGCCGGATCGCCGCACCTCGGACTACGAGGAGGTGATTGTCCGCGAGACGTCAAGCGGCGGCTTCACCTTGCGCAAGGTGTTCTACACCGTGCCGTCACGCCTGATCGGCCACCAGTTACGGGTGCGCCTCTACGACGATCGTCTCGACGTGTTCGTCGGCGGCACCCATCTCGTCACCCTGCCGCGTGGGCGGCCGCATCCCAACGGCAAGCACGACCAGGTGGTCGATTATCGGCACGTGATCCATTCCTTGCGGCGTAAGCCAATGGCGCTACTCAATCTCGTCTACCGGGATCGGCTGTTCCCGCGCGATGCCTATCGCCGAACCTTCGATCGCTTGCGCGAACGGCTGCCGGACAGGAAAGCCTGCCGGCTCATGGTCGATCTGCTGGCGCTGGCGCACGAGCGCGGCTGCGAGGCCGAACTCGCCGGTCAGCTCGCCGCCGACCTGGACGTCGGCCAACTGCCCGACCTCGGACGGCTGCGCGCCCAGTTCGCGCCCGATCCCGCCTGCCTGCCGCAGGTCGTGGTGCAGCTTGCCCCGCTCGCCAGCTACGAGTGCCTCATATCGGCCCCAGCCAGATCGGAGACGCCGCATGAACACGGCCAACACCGTCGACACCGCGCGCCTCAATCTGTTGCTCAACGAGCTGCGGCTGCCAGCCGGAAAGACCTTCGACAACTTCGACTTCGAGGCCGTGCCGATGATCTCCAAGGCGCAGGTGACCGCGCTCGCCGCTGGCGACGGCTGGTTGGGCAAGGGCGCCAATTTGCTGCTGTTCGGCCCGCCCGGCGGCGGCAAGAGTCATTTGGCGGCAGCCATCGGCCTGGCCCTGATCGAGAACGGATGGCGTGTCCTCTTCACTCGGACCACCGATCTCGTCCAGAAACTCCAGGTGGCGCGGCGCGAGCTCAACCTCGAGGCTGCCATCAATCGCCTCGATCGCTTCGATTTGCTGATCCTCGATGACCTCGCCTACGTCACCAAGGACCAGTCCGAGACCAGCGTGCTGTTCGAGCTCATCAGCGCGCGCTACGAACGGCGCTCCATGCTGATCACGGCCAATCAGCCCTTCGGCGAATGAAATAGGGTCTTCCCGGACCCCGCCATGACCCTCGCTGCCATCGATCGCCTCGTTCACCACGCCACCATCGTCGAGATGAACGTCGAGAGCTATCGCAGACGGACCGCCCTCGAACGAAAACGTGGTCCAGGACGGCCGCCCTCGCACGCGACACCGAAAACTCTCGCTGATTGACGCTCCGCGACAATCAGAACCAACAAAACTCTTGCGCGCGACAATCATCGCGGCAAACCACGCCGCGACACTGACTCGCTGTCCTGATTGTCGCGCCCTTCCCAGCCAGATTGTCGCGCTATACGTCCCGCTTCGAAAGATTTTGTGCCCATGTCCCGCTTGAGTTGCAAGACTGAATTGCCATGCCGCGAAAGTATCGCCGCCCCCTTCATACCACTAGCGTGCATCATTGGAGCGGAAGAGCCGCATTGAGAAAGAGTACTCACAATGAATGACCATTCGGAGGACTTAAGTTGATCATTATCGCCACATACCAACGCGTATGCTGGCGTCGGTCGAACGCACTGGCCGGATGATTTGAAGGCGCAGATTACCGCAGAAAGGGGCGAGCCGGGCGCGGTTTGTAACAGGTACCGCCCGTCCTAAAGGCTGCCTGCTGCGGCACGTGCATGATTAGTCACACCGGGCAAGACTGAGAGACCCGAACGGCCGAGCGCATGGCCATTGTGGCAAGCTGCCGAGCATTTTCGTCCGAAGTGCCCACTCAAATCTTCTGCCGCAGCTAAACCTCCGCTTTCTCGGTTCAGACCACACTTCCTGAAAGTTCCGGCGCGTCCTGTTTGAAATTGGGAACGATGAGAGCCGGAGCCTGGACGTCGTCCCCGCGCAGTGTCGCCGACTCGTCACCCGCCGGCCCAAGCTGGCGTGCCGCGCCTGCCAGGGCATCGTTCTGCAGCGCGCTACGCGGGAACCATTGACCAAGGGTGGGTTCCCGACCGGCCAGCTCGTCACCTTTGCGATCGTTGTGAAGTATCATTGGCAAATTGCCACCTATCGTGAGGTGCAGACGCGGGCGGCGCACGGCATCGCGCTCGACCGTTCCACTTCCGGCTTTTAGGTCGCCTACGCCCTCGCGAGATCCTTGAGCGCATCGCCCGCTCTACGCAGGCAAGAAAGCGCTGATGCCGAGCGGCGTGTGCGTATACCCATCCTTTGGCCGCAGCCTTAAAGCAGCGCTTTGAGCCTGACCTCGCTCACTGGTGCAGAACCGGGATAAGATCAAGGCTTTGCGCTATACGCGGCGTCAAGGAACGGTCTTATGCTTATCTTGACGAGCCGCAATGAAATGGTGAAATGAGACCAACGCTATCTAGCGTGGTGCTCATGGGGCCGCTTCCTACCCATGCAAAGGATGTTGGAGGGGGCCCAGCCGCGCCTAGAGGTGCCCGCCGCGTCCTCTTTGCAGTTCCAGGAGCAGATAGAGGGTAGCGGCAGGCGCTCGTGTCCCCACGCCCAGCGCTCTGGGTCCAATCGTATCAACACGCCTTGTCTTTACGCCGCTGATCAGGTCTCAACAGCCTCCCAAACCTTGTGGCGCGCACTGCCGGGAGGGTCGTCCTCACGGACAGCACGCCTACTAACGACGAACCGCTTTAGGCCCGCGCAGCCTCTGCCCGCTCTAAGTCATCGCCCGGACGTTGCAGCAAGTGGTTCGCAAGCAACGCGAGGCTGCCTCTGGTTATAAAGACGATTTGCAGGCATCGCGCGCGCTTCTCCAAAGGAGCGAGCCTCGCCGCCGTCTCTGCGGTTGTTAGGCTCAGGGTCGCTCGCGGACTGAGCCCTCTTGGGCGACGGACGCGACCAGCCTGCCGTCGGGCGTGAAGATTAAGCCGCGGGCGAGCCCGCGCCCGTGTTGCGCGCTCGGCGACTCATGCACGTAGAGAAGCCAGTCATCTGCCCGGAACCGACGATGAAACCACATGGAGTGGTCGAGGCTTACGAGCGCTATCCGCCTGTCGAATGGCGCGCGACCATGACGCGCAGTCACACCATCGAGCAGCGAGTAATCGGAAGCATACGCCAGCGCACACGCATGCAATGCTGGATCGTCGGGCAGCCTCTTGCCGATCTTCATCCAGCAATGAAGGCGGCCGTCGTCTATCCTCTGACCGAGATACCGGCCGCACTCCACCGGAACCAACTCGACACCATAATTTCGGCGAATGAACTCTGACGTTTCGACAAATGTTGGCGCCTTCGAGACAGCCTCCGAGATAAGCCTCTCCGCCCCCGCTACGTCAGGCATTTTGTCCTGATGGTCGATGGCTCCCTGTTCGTCGGCATGGAACGATATCATCGTTGAGCAAATCGCGATGCCATGCTGGATGGCGACGACACACCTCGTCGAATATCTCTTGTCGTCACGCAGGCGCTCGACCCGATATATGATCGGCAGCTGCGGGTCGCCTGGTCTGATAAAACAACAGTGCAGCGAATGCGGCAGTCGCCCTTCCACCGTTTGGCATGCCGAGACCAAGGCCTGCCCAATCACATGGCCGCCAAACACCACTCGCGAGCTGGCGCTTGGACTCTTTCCGCGGAATAGGTTTAACTCGATTAGCTCGAGGTCAAGAATGACCGCTAGGTCAACCAAGTTCTTGGACATGGAGGTGCTTTCGTTTCCTTGTCATTCTAGACCACGGGAAATTCATCAATCCCAAGATGCGATCACTCCGGCCTCAAGCGGCCCAGAAGCGGTCGCGCTATTTTGGCGCTCCCCTTCGCGATCTCTTTCGAAGGAAGAGAAAGTTATAATTGGCTGAGCGCACGTCACCCTTCGCGGCGCTCTTCTGGTAAATTGAACATGTCATTCGAGCTCCGGCGCAGCGAGACCGATCACTTTCGTACTAACCCAGCAATGGGCGTGCCGCGAAAAGCGATGCTGATCTTGCTTGTAGAGACACTCTGTCCATATGCCTCGCCCCACCCCGCCATTGCCATCCTTAAGGTGAGTTTGGCTCTGAACATGGATGTCTCCAACTGGACACTGCTGAAGGCGACTATCGCGCAATGAAATGAACGCGGTCATCTCGTACTGAGGATCCGGCCACAGTGTCTTAGAACCTTTCGTGCAGATAAGCTGAAGACAGCCACGCAGCAACCCGGTCGATCACCTCAGGTGTTTAACTTTCGTACATCCTGTCCGACGTGGCACACCTTTCTCTCTTCTCTCCGTTTCCAAGCGCGCCTGGCGACCAACGCCGGGTCACTGGGGTCCAGCAGGCATGCTCGCACTGTTACTTTTTATCCTCATTAAGCACGATGGTACCACCATTCCGCGAGTGGCACGTTGATTGCTAGAAGCAAAGAGCCGCCGCGGTCGTAGCGACTTCACCCAGGAGTCTCTGCCAGGCCATCACTTGGCCATTGCGGTGAAATGACCAGACCACGTCGCGACTCGTGACACGCCAATACGGAGATAGTCCTATGAAACTCGCATCCGGATACAAGGCATTTTGGGAAGCCGCCCACAAGAATTACCCTGATCAAATAAAGCCGGAGGGACTTCTTGATATGAAGCTTGGAATGAGCAGCGTCATTGATTCTGACTATTCGGACCGCTTCGTAAAACCATCGGCACGAGGGTGGATGTCGGTCATGCACCCAAAATTCTTTCACAAGCGTACCACAACAGCTGGAGCCTTAGCGCTGACGTATAAAGGTTTGATAACTATCAAAACGCCTTATGATCTAGCACTATACACGAGGCTTATTTGGGAGCTTCAACCAAGGACGATTCTAGAACTTGGCTCGTATCAGGGCGGCAGCGGACTGTGGTTTTCCGATCATATGTCGATGCTTTGTGAGATTCCTGGTGAGGTTCATTCTTTCGATTTGCACACCAAATGCATACATGAAAGTGCGAAACACCCGCTTCTTACGTTCCATGAGGTTGACCTTTCAGACATCGCCACCTTTGATGAACAATTGCTAAAGAGGCTACCTCATCCTTGGCTTGTGATCGACGACGCGCACGTGCAAGTTTTTTCCATATTCTCTTACCTGAATCGTTTTTTGGTGTCGGGCGATTACTATGTAATTGAAGACGATCCCATGAGAGCAGATAAGGAGATCAGACGGGCTGCAGTTGGTCGAGGAATCGGGTTTCTTGGTTGATACCTATTACACCGATGCGTTCGGGGACAACCTTACTTGCGCTCCGAACGCGTGGCTCAGAAAATCGTAGGCAGTCGTGGCCTCGATCGAGGTAAATGTCAATTTGATAGCAGGCGACGTATTCTTGCATATCCGGCCCTCGATATTTGTCGCTCGAGCGATAAGGTTGACGCTGGATTGCGATGTTTGTCCACGGCGGCCATAACAGTTCTCCAAGAATAGCGAGGTTACGGAGGACGATGTCGGCGGCATTGCCGGCGTCGGCTTGAGGTAGCAGCAACTGAAGTAACCTTCGGTCATCAGATCGTGGGAAAGTTATGAGGCGGCGTCGGCAAGGAAGACACCGACGCCGAGAATTGAGACACGAATGAGGTTGTGTGAATCGCGGCCGCGGTAGCCTCGGTCGACATAGGTTCGCTCGGCCGGTGAGTGTTTCGGAGGTCAGTGTCGGCCCCGCGAGGTGTGACGGTCGTGCGGGTTATTGGGCGGGCCTTGGCGTAAAAGCACAAACAGGCCACCCGGAAGTCGGTGATTGTTAGTGACGATTGAGGCCTTAAGTCCGAACTCAGCTGCCAGAACATCAGGTCGGAACCGCGCCGTCTGGCGAGATGATTGAGGCACATTACCGCACAACAAATCGTGTCAATGCCTTGCGGTCGATCTCTATGCCGAGGCCCGGTCCGTCAGGCACTTTAACGATGCCGCGGACGTGCTCGATCGGCTCGACAACAATTGCCTGCCGAATTGGGTGCTCCGTGCGGTCGAATTCCAATATAGGCGCAATGGGCTTCAGCGAAGGCGGTGTATGCGGCGGCAGAACCGCAAGCAGCTGGAGGGACGCGGCGATCGCAATCCCGGTGCCCCAAACATGCGGGTTATAGCGGATGCCGAAGGCTTCCGCCATGTCGGCGATTTTCTTGCATTCGGATAGACCGCCCGCAGCGCAGGTATCTGGCTGCGCGATGTCGAGCGCATGCGTGACGAACAGCTCTCGAAAACCAAATCGAGTAAACTCACACTCTCCCCCAGCTATCGGGATCGACAGCGCCGACTTTACCGCACCATAACCGGCAACATCTTCCGGTGGAACGGGTTCCTCGAACCATCCGATCTCGTGCTGCTCGATCATTCGACCGAGCCGGATCGCAGCGATGCTATCATAGGCGTGATTTGCATCTACCATCAATGCCACAGTCGGTCCGATCGCTTCGCGCACGGCGCGCGTCACAGCGGCATCTTCCTCCACACCGAAGCCGACCCGAAGCTTTAGCGCAGGAAACCCTTCAGCGACGTAACCGGCGGCCTCTTCGGCAAGATAGTGGATTGGATCTGCAGCTCGGCGCCGATATAGGCCGGTGGCATACGCTGATATCCTGGTACGTTGCGCACCGCCCAGTAGCTGATGCACGGGGGCGTTAAAATACTTGCCCTTGATGTCCCACAACGCGATATCGATGCCGCCTAATGCCTGAATCACGACGCCCTTTTGGCCGTGATCACGCATTCGCGCGTAGATCATACGCCAAAGATAGTCCGTGCGCACCGGATTCTTTCCAATGAGACATGGCGCGACGTACTCGACGGTTGCGGCCGTTATCCGCGCGGGGCCATAACATTCTCCCCACCCCACGATGCCTTGATCCGTCTCAATTTCAACCAACATGGCCGTGCGTGTGCTAAACCAACCTCGCGAACACGCCAGCGCCTGCGAGAGCTCTGCTTGAAGGATGTGCGTGCGAACCGCCTTAATTTTCATAAACGCTCTCTCTTAGTCCCGACTCCAGGGCCACTTACAAATGTCTGTGGACACGATTCGGCCGGCGGCAGCATGCGAATGTGCAAGCTTGAGCACTAGCGTGTTGACAAGAACATCCCTGCTCGCAGAAGGACCGGTCTTTGGCGCGAGCGCATTGCCGTCTTCATCCTTTCCGTTCAGTCGTAAAGCTCGGGTGCCGAAGCCCGCCGTGTCTTTGAAGCGCGGACTTACCGACCTCATCTATGGGCCCACCTGCGAGAACCCAATCTTGCCGGAGAACACCCTGCTCCAGTTGGGACCCGCGGCTCTCCATAAGCCTGTTGTCTACACTGCATGGCGCGGAAGCAGTCTTGCCTCCCTGGGCCCCCATTCCGAACGGACTACACCGGCCCTCCTCCGCACTAACGATGTACTAGCATCCGGCATGCAGCCTCTTTATACGAGCGCTGCAATCGTTAGAGCAAGCATCAGCAACGATCGCTTGCGATCCTTGGCGGAGAACACGGCAGTTATGAACACCGCTTGCGAGATCACAACGGCATCACACTCGTCTGGATCTGAATGACACCCGCAACCCCAGAGACTTTCACTCCAGATGCTATCGGGCCTATGGGCCGGCTCTCATCAGTGCATGGTTGTCGGTTTGCAAGCAGCCTACGACGCCTGCGCCTGTTTGGCGGCCTCAATGCGCATTACGCTGCGTCGGCCTTCGACACTCACCGGCACCTCGCCATCGATCACAGCTCGACGTACCACGCGATGCTGATTGCCGTAGTCGTTCACGGCATAATGTTGGGTCGCGCGATTGTCCCACATGACGACGTCACCTTGCTGCCAGTTCCAGCGCACGGTATTTTCGGGCGCGGTGATGTGAGATTGGAATAGATCGAACAACTTCTGGCTGTCGTACTTGGAGATTCCGACAAAGCGTCGCACCAAATCGCCGAGCACGAGTGTACGTTCGTCGGTTTCGGGGTGGACGCGCACGACTGGATGGACAGTCTCATAAATCGTTCTGGTGTAGATCTCATCGAAATGCTGTCTGTCCGCCTGGCTCGCATTCCCCATTACGGTATAGTCATAAGCATTGCTATGAACGGCCCATAGCTCATCTGCAAGGCGTTGAAGCGGCTTTGGCAGCCCGAGATAAGCTGCCGCGGTGTTCGACCAAACCGTGTCACCGCCAAATGGTGGGATCACGACGCCTCTCAAGACAGCAATCTTGGGATAGGCATCCACGAACGTGACATCGGTGTGCCAGAAGTCAGCTCGACTACCGCCGCGGGCCGAATTCAACTCAATCATCGAAGTCGTTCCTTTGGAAACAGCCATGGTCGGGTGAGGCACAAGCTTACCAAAACGGAGGGCAAACCGCTCGTGCTCGCCATCGTCTAGATGACCCTGATGACGGAAGAACAGCACCTTGTGCTCAAGCAGCGCATCGTTAACGGCTTTAATCGTCTCGTCCGACAAATCTCCCGAGACTTTTATATCGACTAGTTCAGCGCCGATGCGCGCGGAGCGCTTGATGACCTTAAAACCTGTGACATTGTTGTCTAGTTTTGCCTTGCTCATCGTGGTTTCTCCCGGTTTTTGACCTCTTTGCTCGATAACGCCAGTCAGCTGCTGCTCACTGCTACGCTGTCGATGGCAGCCCTATCGCTCGGTCGAACAACTCCGCCATTATGGAACACAAGGCATTTTCCCTTCAATGGTGCTACGCATGCAGCGCTTGAGCATCCGTTTGTGTTCGCAGAAGTGCGTACGAGAGTTCCGAGCTCGATGCGTCCGAGTTCGGGCGGATGTCGCGACCACGGAAGCGCCCTGTGCTATTGCAGCATGCCCAGCAAGTGCTGTGCCAGCTACTGGTTAGGCGGAAGGGCACGCGGCCCATGCCAGAGCCGCAACAGCTCGTTCGAATTCGGACGACCTGAGCGGAAGCCGTCTTGTCGAATTGCACGAAACGCGACAGCGAAGGTTGAAGCAATGAGTCGCGGCTCTGCGCAGGACGAGGCCCGATCGCAGTCCTCGCCGAAACTGCCGTGGGTCCGCGCAACGCTGCGCAGACTTGATGCCGGCAAACAAGCTCGTTCGCGATTTCAATGTGAAATCATCTGTCGTGCTACAAACAAGATCTAAGTTTGATTATGGCAGATCGAAGCGGCTAGACCAGCGGCAGGTCATCTCTACGACATAGTCTGGCAACCGGTCATCGGGATCGATTTCCTCAACGTACTAAGCAGCTGCGCCCGATATTGCACGTGGAAGTGCGTACTTCGATAAGTTTATACCTTTCGCTGGTCGCGTCCGAACGAACTCATACGACTTAGCTAGGATTGCATCCCAACCAAACCCAGTCTGGCCGCTTTCGAGTTATGTCGAAGCAGATCGCATGCCAAATGGGCTATGCCATCCACTCGACATGAGGACGCTCGTCTTCACCTTCATATATTGTTCGGCCGCCTCCACACCATGCTCGATGCCAAGACCGCTCGCCTTATGCCCCCCAATCGGCGTGCCAGCAGAGAGGGTATGCGCACAATTTATCCAAACAATTCCGCATTCGATCAAACGGCGCGCCCGTTCGGCACGATGAAGCGACGAGGTCCAGACCGAGGCGGCCAAACCATACTCGGTTTCGTTCGCAAGCTGCCAAGCTTCTTCATCGGTATCAAAGGGACGCACCGCCATTACCGGACCGAATATTTCCTGTCGCGCAAAATCGCTGTCGAACGCGTACTTCGTCACGATCATAGGCGGGAAGAAATGTCCACCAGGCACGGGCCGATAGCGCTCCTCGCAAACATGCCGCGCATCTACCCCCGCAGTAAGCCGCCGAACACGCGCAAGCTGCTCAGCGGAAATGAGAGGGCCGATCTGAGCTTCCGGGTCCAATGGATCGCCTACGCGCAGATCTGCTGCGATAGCGCTGCAAAGCGTAACAAACTGCTCTATCAGCGGCCGCGCCACCAGAACGCGTGCGCAGCTGGTGCAGGTTTGGCCGGCATTCTTGAAGGTACTGAAGACGGCGGCGGATGCTGCGCGTGGCAGATCAGCGTCATCGAAAACGATCAGCGGCGACTTTCCGCCGAGCTCGAGGATGACGCCCTTAAGCGCCGCACCGGCTGCAGCCGCAACGCGCCGGCCGGTCTTCATGGAGCCAGTAAAGCTGACTTTCGATACCATAGGATGGGTGATGAGCGGCGCGCCCGCTTCCGGCCCAAATCCAGTCAAAATGTTGACGACGCCATCGGGCAGCCCCGCTTTTCGCATGAGCGCAGCCAGCAGAAGCGTAACAAGCGGGCTCTGCTCTGCCGGCTTGAGAACAATCGTATTTCCACAAGCCAAGATTGGCGCGATCTTCGTAGCTGCATTTAGCAAGGGATAGTTCCACGCCGAAATCGCGCCTATGACCCCAAATGGCTCCCGCTCGATGAGTGCCGTCGTGTCATTACCCATCGGCACGGTGCTGCCGTGCAGTTTGTCAGTTAAGCCAGCGTAATAATCGAAAAGCCCAGCCGCATGCTGTACGGAATCTGTGGTGGTTTCGCTGATCGGTCTTCCGCTGTCGACCGTCTCAATCGTTCCAAGCTCTTGGGCGTGCTTGCGGATTTCCTCCGCGATACGGAGCATCAGCGCCGAACGCTTGCCGCTATCGCCGGCCCACGACGCTGCGACGGACTTAGCTGCCCGCACTGCCCGATCCGCATCTGTAGCCTGCGCCCTCGATGCTACCATCAGATGCCGATCATCAATTGGGCTCGTGACTGCGAACGAACCAGCATCCGCGGCGCAGCACCATTGCCCACCGATCCAGAGCGTGCCTCGACTGAAGCATTCCGCTGGTAGCAGATCTCGGATGTTTTCGTGCATCTCCCACCTCTGTTCTCAAAGACGTCTCACCATGCATTGTCGAGGAAATCAGACGGTCAGCTTTCTGCATCTGGCTTGCCACCGCAGAGTTCTAGACGGAGCCGACTCTCTCTACGAATGGCTTGGGCTATGGAAGCTCCCGCTGGCTGACCTCAGTGCATCACGTTCTTTCAGCAAAATCGTCCTCAGTTCGCTCTCGCATGGCGACTAGCCCTGTAGCTCGCCCGCTGTCATTCGCAACTAGTCCGCAAGACGGCTCGATGTGACCTCGGTCCTGCGGGAGCTAGCAAAGTCGACGCGCGGAACACGCGTGAGCGCGCCAGTGATACCATCCAATTGATTGCCAACCGGCGGCTGACCGCCCATTGAAGGTCTTGCGTTGGCCAATATCGCTTCACTCCAGTAGCCGACCGGACCGTTACAACACTGACTAGCGATGGTGTTTGAATGTTTGGCCGCTCTTTTAAGTTTTGGAGCGAGGATCGAGAGCGCTCGCACCGACTCGCAATTCAAGATTTGCAAGAAGCCCAGAGTTATTGCCGCCATCGGACGCACCCAGCGATTCTATCGTACTTCTACGGCTGACTAGATGCAGACGCGCGGTGTTGCAGCCACCGGTGAACATCAGCGAGCCAGCACCGTCTCTACGACGTTCGCCCAATAGCCGATTCCATAAGGCAAGGCCTCATCATTGAAGTCATACCTCGGGTGGTGTAAGCTAGCTGTTGATCCGTTACCAAGAAAGATGATTGCGCCCGGCCGTGCTTCAAGCATGTAGGCGAAATCCTCCGAGCCCATCCGTGGGCTTATCTTCTCGTCGACGCAATCAGGTCCAACCAAATTGCGTGCCGCTTTTACCGCTAGGTTCGTTTCTCCCGGATGATTGATCGTGACAGGGGCGGACTTGCGGTACTCAAATTCGACATCTGCGCCAAATCCTCGCGCTATACCCTGCGCAGCCGCAAAAATCTGCGCTTGCGCGAAGTCCCGCAGGCCGGGCACAAGAGTTCTGACACTGCCCGCCAGGTCTACTTGGTTGGGAATGACATTGTAGGCTTGAGCCGCGTTGAGTTTGGTTACCGATACTACGAGCGCCTCCATCGGATTGGTTTTTCGCGAAACCAATGCTTGCAACCCAACGATAATCTGTGCCGCGATGACTACCGGATCGATGGCCTCGTGAGGCTTAGCGGCATGGCCGCCCCTCCCCTTCACGATAAGGTCGAACTCGTCGAGAGCCGCCATGATTGGACCTTGGCAAATGCCGAAATGGCCAACTTCCATTCCTGGCACATTGTGAAGGCCGAATACCTTGCTTATTGAGAAGCGATCCATGATTCCAGCCTGAACCATCCTTTGGCCGCCCTCTCCACTCTCTTCAGCCGGCTGGAAGATCAAGGCGACCGAGCCTTTGAAGCGCCGCGACGCCGCAAGGTATTTCGCGGCGCCCATTAGCATGGCCGTGTGCCCATCATGCCCACAGGCGTGCATCTTGCCGGCTACTTTCGAGCACCAGGGCTTCTCGGACTGTTCAAGTATCGGAAGCGCGTCCATATCCGCGCGCAGTGCGATCGTCGGTCCGTTTCCACATTTACCGTCGATCAGGGCGACGATACCAGTTTCCGCTATCCCCGTTTCGATGTGATCAACGCCGAACGAAGCGAGCTTCTCGGCTACAAATCTGGCCGTGTCGTAAAGCCGATATTCCAGTTCGGGATGTTCATGAAGTTCGCGGCGCCAAGCAGTTGCCGCCGCCTGCAGGTATTGAAACGCTTCGATGCCATTCATGCGGAGCTCACAGCTTGAAAAAGCTTGTGATCTGTACAGCTGAGCACTTCAGCGCCAGATTCTGTAACAAGCACGTGCTCGCTGCAGCCGAACAGATGCCCAGTCTCTCCAAACAAGATAATGGGAAGATGAAAGGTCATTCCAGGCTCTAAAACATCCTCCACGGCAGGCTCCAGACTAACGTTTCCGCGTTCAGTCCAGTGGATGCCAGTTTGGTACCCGGTGCGATGGCGAAAAGCCGCCGGCCATCCAGATCGATCGATCACCTTGCGCGCCGCGGCGTCCACGACCTTCGCCGTTACCCCTGGCTTGATCGCGGCAATGGCAGATTCGAGGGCTTCGACCGCAAGAGCGTGCAACGATTCAGCCTCTCGATGCCGACCAAGCACCGCGCTTCGGACTAGTCCTGCGGCATAGCCGTGCTTGACGCCGCCAATCTCGATCATCGCCGGTTCATTGTTCCGGATTGCGTGAGGCGTCGGGACACCGTGCGGCATCTTCGTCCGATCACCGAACACGAGAGTGACGGATCGCCATATTTCGCCGCCAGCTTTGCTGACTTCTCGAGCTATGGCAGCGTACAGTTCCGTCTCGCTCACGCCTTCGCAAAGCGAGTTGCGAAACACGCGAACAGCGAGGTCGGTTATCATCATTGCTTGACGCATCACATCGAGCTCAAGCGGGCTTTTGACCGCGGCGACTGATGCAACTAAACGGGAAGCGTCGGCAATTTTCATGCGCGGACACAGTTCTTGTACTGCACTCACATCGGCCGGTGCAAGATTCCAACATCCGAGTTCGAGACCCACTCTCCGATCCTGCAGCCGATGCTGGCGAAGAACGTCGGCGCAGGTCTTAGCAACATCGCCTGCCTGCCTGTAACAAACAACCTCATCGACGCATCCTTCGGCACGGACAGCCTTGGCGTCGTACTCTCTTGCAACGAAAACCGGCGCGCGCCCAGGTGCTAGAATTAACGGGAACGGAGCGAAGTACCCGCCAAATCCATGATAACCGGTAAGATATCTGAGGTGGCCAATAGCGGTGACCACAATTGCGTCAAGTTCGGCGCGCGCTACGGCTTCAAGCACCTTCCGCTGTCGGGACTCGTACTCCGACTTTGGGAATGGAAGCCTTGCCCAAGGGATGTCCGAACCTGTCGTTGTTAGCATAGAACTCTCCAGCTTCGGCGATCCCGTGCCTGCGACCTCTCTCTCGAGCACGCGTTGTCGTCGAACACTCAGCGATCCGATAGAGCGCCTTCTGATCCGTAACCGAGGCACCAACCCGTCTGTAGCAAACATTGAAGCGCTCCGATGCGGAGCTAACAACTGCCGGGTTTAGTAGTTTCAGGACCAGCAAACATCCAGGCAACAGCCAGCACGGTCAGGATCATGTCTGAGCCAAGCACCTGATTAACTACACAGAAGGCGCCGAACGGTCGGACTTTATCAAGGGCATATTCGAACCGAAAGGCATTGCGAAGCACCTCGATGGGTCAGTGCGCGACTCGCGTTAAAGAGGAACGCGGCGCTTCTAACAGCCCTTCGTACTGATCGTGCAATACGCAGACGGATGGTCGGCACTCGCCCTGCCAAAGGTGATTGACCAACGGCACAACCGAATATTGTAATGAAGAGTAAGGTACTAAGCCGCAGACTTCGTCCCAAAAGAGGAAGCCCCTGAGCGTCGGCAAGGATCGTACCGGCGGTCGCCTGCTGCAATCGAGGCGATGAGATTTGTTCAGGGTATCAAATGGTCGTTGATCCACTCCTTGTTTCTTGACAAGGCAGATTGGATTAACAATCAGTACGGCCGGGCCGCTTGCCGCGTTTGCTCGCACAAATCACGAATTTCTTCGTCTGCCCAGGCTCAGCGTCGCTCGCGCACCGAGCCCTCCTGGGCGACGGAAGCCACAAGCGTGCCGTCGCGCCTAAAGATCAGCCCACGGGCGAGACCACGTCCGCTCTGCGCGCTTGGCGAATCCTTGGCATAGAGCAGCCAATCGTCGGCACGGAAAGGACGATGAAACCACATCGCATGGTCAAGACTTCCAGACACGATGCGTCCATCAAACAGTGTGCGCCCGTATCGTGCCATCACGGCATCCAGCAGCGACAAATCCGAGGCATAGGCCAGTGCGCATATGTGCAGCGCCGGGTCGTCGGGCAGCTTTTGCGCGGCCTTCATCCACATATGCAGCCTTCCGGTCTCGATTCTTTGGCCAACATACCTGCCGACCTCAACGGGACGAAGCTCGATTGGGCGATCCGGTTCATAGTAGCGCCGGACAATTTCGGGCAGATCGGCATAGAGTGGCAGCTTCGACAGCTTTTCGGCTGCGAAATGTTCGGGCGCTGGCACCGCAGGCATTTTATCCTGGTGTTCGAATGCCCCTACTTCGTCCTTATGGAAGGAGACCATGATCGAAAAGATTGCGCTACCATGTTGCGTCGCCGTGACGCGCCGTGTCGAATAGCTTTTGCCATCGCGCAGGCGCTCGACTCTGTAGATCAATGGTACCTGAGGATCCCCGGTGTGGAGGAAGTAGCAATGCAGCGAATTCGGCAGCCTGGCTTCGACTGTGCGACATGCTGCAAATATTGCCTGACCTATGACTAGACCGCCGAATACTCGTTCCTCGCCGACGTTTGGGCTCTTGCCGAGAAATAGGTCGACCCCGATTGAGTCAAGGTCGAGAATGGCTGCAAGGTCGGTCCTGCTTTTTTGCATTCAAGAACTCTTAGCGTGTTCGTTCAGCGTCATCGCTGGAGCGGTACGATCATGGACACCAACGTCGTGGGCCTTCGAGAGCTGAAGTATCCTTGCAACCCGCGTTTCGGAGCCGATAGCCGGACTGCTTCCTTTCGTTACTTCACACCGTACGACCGACAATTTACATGACGGACCTTCCCCACCGCTTATGATGATCATTAAGGCTGGTGCAATCGGCGTGCCGCTCCGCGCATCACGTGACGAGATGCACAATGAGGAAGTTCTTGTCGCGTCAACATCGGCAGCGCTGTGAACGTTTGGTTTCGGACACGTCGTGAAGCAAACAGCTTGGATATGATTGGCTTACGTAAAATGCGATGCGAAACACAATTTGAGCTGCTTCCCAGACGCGCCCGTTGTTGCCGGAACGGGTCAAGGACGTCCTGATCTTCTAAAAAGAAGCGGACAGCGGATAAAGCCGCCTTTAGCTCCATATCGATCGGGCTGATATAGAAGATGGCTGATTGTATGCGGTGACGATTAAGTCCTTCGATGTACGTGAAGATGCCGCGTTCTGCATCATTACGGATTGCACATTGGCGGTGATGGACCAGTTCGGTCTTGAGTCTGTGGAAGAAGCTTTCCACCGGGGCATTGTCGTAGTACTCGGCTCCGCGGCTCGTCTAATGCCGGAAGCTGACGGCCTACGGCGCTAGGCGGTACCGGTTGAAGTCTCTTGGATGCTGCGATCGGAGTAACGGACCGGGTCGGCACCGGACTTTTGCCCCTTGATTGCCCAACCTCAATGCGGCGAGCGGCAATCTGGCGCGCATATGCTGCGGATCTGCAAGCCTGCCCCACTTCTTTAGAGAGCTCAAAGCGCGCATCGGCGTCGCCCCACGCGCCTGCCTCGCTCCAGAACGGCGAAACGGCTCACCGAGCACTCTGTTGAAGCCCAACCGGGCGATCAGCCGGGATGGTCCGCGCATGAAGGCCGTAATTGGAGTGCTCCCCACATCTCAGGTTAGGCAAATTAGCGCTGCGCGGCACATCCATGCGGACGTTGCCTCGAACCTTTGCATGTCGGCAAGAACCGCTAAAAGTGCGGCCGACTCACAGTCGATGAGGTGCGAGGAACGGTCCGCCTCCTGCTCAGTGCAGCACTGTGAGCCCATTCTTGACGACCGTAACCTGACGCTCTCGCACGAAAGCTTCGAATGAGATCGAATTAATGTCCTTCCACAGATTGACGGTAACAACCTCTCCGGGGAACACCGGCGCCGAAAAGCGGGCGCGGTGACGATGAAAGGCAGACGGATCGTAGTCGGCGTAGGTCTGCAGGACCGCTCTGCAGGTCAGCCCATACGTGCACATTCCGTGCAGAATGGGCCTTGGAAAACCGGCCCGACAGGCGAACTCCGGATCACTGTGCAAAGGGTTTCGGTCACCAGAAAGACGGTAGATTAGGGCTTGGTCGGGTCGGGTAGGGATATCGAGTGATCTATCTGGTGGTCGTCGGGGCACTTGATGTGGCTCGGGCATGCCCTCCGATGGCCCGCCAAAGCCGCCGTCCCCCCTCGCAAAGGTCGATGAAACGATTGTGACTATCTTGTCGCCGCCCCTCTCTCTGACAATAACCTCGTTCTGAATAATCGCTCCTTTCTCCTTACCTTTGTCATAAATTCCCCTCACACGCGCATCCGCTGTCACGTTCGCCGCGACGGGCATTGACTTGTGAAACGTGATGTCCCGCTCGCCATCGACAACCATAACACGATTGAGATCAATGACTCCGGGGCGTGCGCCCCAAACGCAGACGGAAGCAAACGTCGGCATCACCTTTAAGGGCTTGGAAGTTGCAAATGCTTCATTGACAAATTGCAGCTCCTCCCCATTCAAAGGATCTGAGCCCATGCCCACTCCCAGCGCATAGAGCAGTACCTCCCTGTCAGTCCAGGAATAGGGAGCCCCACAAGTCTTTAAGTTCAGTGAAGCGGGATAGTCGATCGGCATGCGAGCCTTTCTACGGTTGAGATCAAGGCGCAGCCGGGGGCTCAACTTGCGTGTCCTTCGTGGGGCGGCGCGCGTACCGAAGGCGATCCATGTTCGTCGCGCTGGAGCGCGTGCGGCAAATCTCATTGTTCGGGCAGATCATCAAGCCAGCAGGCTGTCGCGACGTGCGATCGGGAAAAGATCTTGCCGATCTTCTCGGGAACTTTATTCTGGTGGTATCGCATATCTCGGGATCATCGTTGACTTTGGCGAGAAGCACGGACTGGTTAAGGAATTGCACGCCCTGTCCTCGCAAAGCGCGCACTTTGCGCTCCGCGCCGGATGAGATCTCACCTACGTGGTCGAAATGCGCGACGATGATTGGAGATTTACCCGCCTTGTGGATACGCTGGAATAGCGCCGATCGAGCGGAGTCATCGGACCGCTTTGGCGCATAGGCCAGCATTTTTGTGCCAAATCTGATCGACTTCAAATGCTCTATTGGCAGCAAATGGTCGACGATCTTGTTCAGATTGGACGCGCTGAGCACGAACGGGTCACCTCCGGAAAGGAGCACGTTCGTCATCTCAGGATGGCGAGCAATATATTGCGCGACCCGACCGAAGTCGGGTGCGATTTCATCCGAAACTTTCCCCACGATGCGCTTTTTAAAGCAGTAACGGCAATATGAGCCGCAGCGTTCCATGACCAGTAATAAGCCGGTTTGGGCGTACTTGTGCTGGAGTCCCGGCACGACCATGTTGTCGCGCTCCCCGCTCGTATCCAAGGTGCCTGGGCTGTCGAACTCTCGGATCGAGGGCTCGACAATGTACTTCAGCTGATCGTAGTACCCGCTCTTGACGATCTGTTCGCGATAAGACTTTGTGACATGATAGGGCGTGATGTTGTTAACTTGCAGTTCACTCTCGCTCACGACGCGAGTTTCTTCGATGAGCTTCAACGCGTGTGCTCTGCAATCCAGCTGACTAGCTGTGGTTTCCATTGCGCACCTCGCCCGCGTTTATCAGCGCGTTTTAAATCAGTGCGATCTTCCTCGTCTACAATACAGCACCATCAGTGGATCGATACCTACCTAGTGTGGTGAGGCCTATCGGAATTGATAATTGAGAAGAGTGCACTGATACTCGCGTCAGATGGCGGCAAAGGGACCGCAGCTAACCTAAGTTGCAGCCAAAGAGCGTGTAGAGATCGAACTGAATTGCGAGGTATAGCCAAATCGGACGAGCTATGATTCATGCTCAAGGCCGGCGAGCATGGCCAATAAGCAGGCACTTCCGATTTAGGTGATCAGGGCCGTTTGAATAAACGCACCGCAAAGCAGCTTGCCGATCGGGCGCTGGCGGACGCTCTCCCGACACCGAGATCAGCTCCTGCAACTGCGACCTTGGAGCACGATCTCACGCTCGATGCGATCGTCGACGTCTGCGTCGCCCCGCAGTTCGTAAGCCAACAAGTCGGTGCTATCGTTTTTCGCCGCCGAGGAGATCCGCTTCGCATAGAACCGTGCGGGGCAGCGATTGCATCGTCCCGAAGTCGCTGAGCGCCGGGAAGCGTGGCGGAGTGCGGAGGATTTTGGTAGCCGGTTGAGTTTCTACGATGAGACTTGACGAGAACCGTGACAGCATGTCGTTACGCCCCGGGTCCATGTGAGCGCATGCGCCATGGCAATGCGCCGAACGGCCATAAGAAGACGACCACCGTCATCCGTGCGACCTTATCTGCGCAGGGGCTGAGCACAGCCTTGAAGGACAGCTTCCGCCATATCATCGCTGATGGCGGCGTCCAGAACGTCCACAAGCATATTGTAGCGGTAGAGGAAATCTTCAGACTGCAGAGAATGGAGGAGATTAAGGCAGCTGAAACGCGCTTTCTGC
>Ga0214543_1004125_pt1 | contig 27756 bp, 15 predicted proteins | sample CNSS2metaG_FD_160094 | JGI IMG/M metagenome (GOLD analysis project Ga0214543, IMG submission 160094) | Root nodule microbial communities from cowpea collected in UCLA plant growth center, Los Angeles, California, USA - CNSS2 | ecosystem: Host-associated > Plants > Roots > Nodule | place: USA... | reverse complement strand
CTGCACAGTCTACCCGTGCTGGACTTCATGTCTCTTTGGGCTTTTCTTTATGGCGAAGGCCCATGTATTGTATTGCCCCTAAGGCTTTATTTCGAATACTGACTATCTCTTACTCCTTTTGGGTTGTAGGCATTGTAGTGAGTTTTAGTATTTCCTTTTAAGTACCTTGGATATAAGGAGTGACTTTATACTCCGCAACTTGCTCTTTATATTATCCGGTGTAAGATTTCATTTAATTATGTTATTATTTAAATGGAATGTTACAAGAAGCTCTACAAATCTAATTTTACTTGAATTCTTGAATGCAATAGTTTTTCATTAATAGAAGAAGAAAATAAATAGTCACACAACTTTAGGTCATTCATTTATCAAAATGGTCGTATGTAACATTTGTAAACTTAAAGATTCTTGGTACAATGGATAAGAAAGGTAAAAGCATAAAAGAAGGATTATGTTTAATGAATAAAAGCATTTTTTTTTTATCTTACAGCATAATTGAGTGAAAAAAAAAATAATGCAATATGTTTTGTGTGAAATATAAAAAAAAAATTATTAATCTTAAAAAAGCATATATTTGTCTCTTATCGACATATTCATATGATATTCCACAAAAAGACATTAATCCTGGGAGTTCGTAATAAACTCCTCAACATTAGGATGACAAACTCCTAATTTATTGTATCTTTTTATCATGGGAAATCAATTTGAACTCGCCTTAATATTAGACAAAAGATTTACACATCAAATCATATCAATTTAAAACACACATCATTAAAAAAATAAACAAACTTTAGGGACAATATTAACCTCACCCTGCCACATTAAGAATGCTATGTGATCTGAATAACTAGTAAGGAGGTATCACATAGATAGGGATGTCAAAAAAATCTAGACTCGTGGGCATCTGCAGATAAGACCTTCAACGAGTACGAAATGAATATTGAAAATGGATACCCGCGGGTAACAGGTATGAATATTTTGTATACCCGCATGTCAACATGGCAGGTACGAGTATCATAGTATCTCTACCTGTGAATACATGTACATGCTATACTCTAATTTAATTTTTTTTAAAGAAAATGATTAAAATATTAACACATTGATTTGAGTTATTTTTTATCAATTGATTTTAAAAAATCTCCATTTATTTGTAAATTGTCATTCAACACTATTTAAATGGATTATTTGCACATTGTTTGAAATTTTTTAGAAATGTTATACATTGTATTTTTATTTGAATTTATAGTTAAATTTTGTTGTTAAATATTAAAATTTTCTTTTCGTAAATACCTATGGGTACTCATGGATATCTATGAATTTTAAAAAATATGCGGGTACCCGCATAACGGATACTTGCACAAATATGGATACAGGTACGAGGCAGATATTTATCCAGCAAGTAAAATACGGAAAACAATTATCCATACCTTACCCGCCCCGTTGACATCCCTATATATAGACCTCTAGGATATACAAATCCTTCTTGGTGCTCCTATTGCACTTCTCCATATTTTGTGGCTCATCAACAACGGTATCCTCAATGACGAGGTCGTTAGCAATGACATCGACCCTTGGTGCACACCAACATCATCTTCAGAGGCTCATCTGCGAACATACACAATAGGTCTTCTTCTCTCACACCTTGTTGAGAGCTCTCTCCGCGGATTGTATGAGCACTGCGAGTTCTTGCCATATCTAAAAGAAATGAATTCAAATATACCAACAAAAATAAACAAAAAAAAAAAACATAAACCGTTTTCGAAATTTGCATAACCAAACGACTTTCGAAAGCCGCTGAAACCACATATAAAAACCAGTAACACCAAACTGAATTACAGAAATCGGTAGTCCCACATTCTAAAAACCAACGAATACAAACCGACTTACAACAACTGATATTAACGCGTCCTACAAATTGATGAATACAATTCAATTTATGAAAGTCGATGTTACCGGTTTCTACAAGCCAAACCATATCGACTTACGAAAACCGGTGTTACCGGTTCTTAAAAACTAGTGAAAACGGATTTCAACTCCAAAAACACTAAAATATAGCAGCTCAAAAACCATATCTTACCATCACTTAATGCATCTCAAACCCCGAATAACCCCTTAACAAAGAAAAACTTGCCTTCCCCAAAATGGAACCACTGACAACGGTAACAATCATATAAGGTTTTTATCTTAATCAACAGTCAAACTTTCAGTCAAATTTTAAGATTAATATGAGAAATATGAAAAACTTGAAGGTACAGGAAGAAAAATCGGAGGTGCAGGAAGGAAAACCCTTGAAATAAGGCTCAGACTATCTATCAAATGAGGCTTTTTCTTCCAGCACCACCCCATTATTACTAACTGCACATATTTCTTTCTCAGTGCATCACTTGTCGTCGTTGTTACTGTAGTAATCACCGGTGCACCTCCATTTTTCACTACAGATCAATAAAACTGAGATAGAGCTTCTTCTGAAAAAGAAAGAAAGAAAGAAAAAACTAGTTTTCGGAAAGCTTATTTTTGAACGGTTGTTTTAGATATTTCACTTCAGAAAGCTTATTCCGAAAATTCCATTCCAAAAAACTCATTTCATAATGTATTATGTAAAGTTTGTTTTAAACATTATATTTTGAAAATCCTATTTTAAAATTCTCTTTCAGAAATTTGTTCTGAAAATTTTGAAAAATTTATTTGGAAATATGTTCAGAACAGTCCGAAAATCATTTTACAAAAAGATAAGATCATCTTTTTGAAAAAAAAAATGTGGTTAGAAATTAAGAAAATGCAGGAAGAAGAAAAGACGTCGATTGAATACTGGGACATTAATTTATCCAAATTGGTAATTCGACCAACTTACAAATATTTTCATAATGACATGCTCAGTTTTGCCATTAAAAAAATGGATTAAATATTTTTTTTCCTCATGTTCTAAGAAATTTTGGAATTAATTTTTTTTCGAATATATTAATTTGGTCCTTTATTTTAGAAATATATAAATTTAGTCATTTTTATCAAATTTTATTAAGTTTATTTAAAATTTTAAACGCATTTTATAATAATATTTGAGTTAACATTGAAGTGAAAATATGTTAAACGGTGTAAACAATTCAAATATTATCATGAAATACACTTGAAATATTAGATAAACTTAACAAAATTTGGTTAAAAGAACTAAATTTACACATTTTTAGAAATAAATGACTAAATTAGTCAAAAATTTTAAAAAATGACTAATTCTAAATTTTACTTAACTTGAAGACTAAAAATGTATTTTTATTTTAAAAAATGGGTAACCGAAGTCTTGTGATCGACGGAAGAACTGATTTTGCTCGGTTTTTGTTCTTACTTCAATTTTTACAATTTAAAAAGTTAATTTAATTGTACAACTAAATATTTATTTATTTTAAAACTCAGAGTACCCATATTTTAAATTTAAGAATTTCCTAATGTGATACTAATAAAAAATTTATAGTTACTAATAATAACGAAGATGTCTTAGCTCATAAGTTTCCTTTATACTAGTGAATTAAAAAATAAATAAAAGAAGTTACTAACACGGAAGTGGTTTCCATTGAACACATATTTTACTCATTAAACATGTGCCACACCATTTAACTTAAAGAAAAACAGTTTAAGGAACAGAAACACCCAGGTACAAATAATACCACTGTCAAATATTTTAAGAAGTCATTCCAAAAGCACTTTGAACATTTTTTGACAAAAAAAAATACAATACAGTGACAACTTGTGAATCATGTGGGGGAAAGAAGAAACAACGAAAGGAATAACAAAAACTTTAATTTGTGCCTTATATATGCCATTCATCACAATGCGAAACCAACAAAAGTTTCAGCATCTATATACTCAACAAATTCATTACATTAAACAAAAAACAATTTTAGACTTAACTATTTCTCGCAATTTTTTCATTTTAAATGCATAAAAAGAAAAAGTGAGACTTAACTATTGCTCTGCAGGAAGCAAAACATATAAAATACCATTGAATAAACTTCATACACTTAACAAATTATATAAACTAAAATTAGTTCATAGTTAACCTAAAATTTATTAAATATATAAACTAATATAAAAAGGTTTCTTTACTCCTAAAGTAATTTTAATTTTGGACTGCTATGTTTTTTTTTTCTAAACAGCAAGCGATTTTAGTTTTAATGTTAGATATTTTAAAAAAGTATTACTAAGAAGAAACTCACACATAAATAATTTATATCATCTTTAACACAAAATTTTAAAATAGTAAGTTTATGTGTATTTATTTTTATTTAACTTTTTTACTTTTAATTAATGCAAAATTTAGATTCGCACTTAAATTTTTAACATATTTACCAAATTCGTATTTTTGGATAAAAACATAGTTAATTCTTTAATTTATATTATGTTTATACCTTTTCAGAAAATATTTATCCTACCAAATCTAAGGAACGTGTAATTTTTCAGGACGCGTTTATTCTTTAAAACACCTTCTAGAAACATTATTCCTTCAACTCAAGCATAAAACACTTGTTGCACTTATATTAGCTGGTAAAAGTAGGGTAAGGAAATTTGTGTCATGTTTAAACCCTTTGTCTAGTTTTCTTTATTCCTTCTACATGTGTATTCAATCATTTTTTTTTCTAGAGTTAGTAATTATTAAATGTTTCTGTTAAAGAAACCTACGTGCATGCATAATAAAGTTGGAGCATGATTTTGATTTTGATTTTGAATATTTGCTTCAAATATTTGACTACTTTAAGTTGTTATATCTGTATTTGGGTATGTTTATATCATTTGGATGAGAATCTATAAAACAATTTACAAAAAAAAAAAAAAAAAAAAATTAAATTAATTTATTAATAATTTATTTTTTAAAAAATTTTTTTTATATAATATTTATAAAATATTATTTTAAAATTAAAAAAAAAAAAAAAAAAACAAAATTAAATTAATTTATCAATAAGTTATTTTTTGAAAATGTTTTCATATATAATATATCTAAAATATTGATTTTAATCTATAGCGAGCGAAAGTTTGTTTTAGAAGTTCATCCATAAATAAATCGCTTAGCAATTAAATCTGGTGTATAATTAAAAGCTACTAATTAATGATAGAAAATACGCATTTTTTTAAAGAAGAAAATAAAATTATTCACTTTTACTCCTTCGTTCTTATCGGGTTTTCTAATAAAAAGGAAATACTTCTTATATTATTTTTTAAATTTCAAGTTAACATATTTAAATTATTTAATTTTAATTTTAATTTAATTAAAAACAATCTTAAATCGATAGATTAAACAACAGTAAAATGGATTAAAATAAAAATTAATATCTATAAAAAATATATATTTAATGTCTAGAAATATAATGGAATAAAATAAAATAAAAATGTCTATAAAGTTTAGAATATTTTTTAACTCAAATAAAGTATACATAACCTATAATAATTTTTTATTTTTTTAGAATTTATTGTCACATTTTTTTTTTGTGAAATAGTGGATTGGTTTTAAACTGCTATATAAAAAAAACTAAAAGGCATTTTCATAATCAAAGCTTTATGGAAAAAACATAAAAATGTTTCAGAATTTTTGTAAAGTTATTTCAAAATAAAAATATTTTAATAATTTTATTAAATAATAACAAAGCATGATGTATTGATTTAATGATGTCTTCAAATCATATATATATTACTCTATTACTCATTATTTATTATGACAATAATATATATATATATATATATATATATATATATATATATATATATGATAAAAATATATATAATGATGAATCAATATTTAAGATAATCTTGAATATTTTTATATTTAACAAAATATTTAATATATATAATAATTAATTATGTTAAGTTTATAATCAATTATCTTAGATTAAAATCTAGATGTTATCAATTTTGTAAATAAGTAATTATGTTTGTTAAATCTAAAAAGTGATTATTTTTGTAGATAATTGATTAGGTGTGTAGTGAATAATTGATTACTTGATTCATAATATTTTATGAATCGATCATGTTTAATTATAATATGTTATATGAATAAGTAATGATAAGACTTTCTTAAAACCAAATTTCTCTCTCATTTATCGTAATCATTTCATACTTCATAAAAAATAGTCTTGTTATTTTCTTAAAAAGATATTATGAGATACTTTACATTTTGTTTGAGGATAAGTGTATATTTATCAAGAAGGTGATCATGCTATAAGTGTTTCATTATAACTATGCCACGCTTTTCTTTTGCTTTTCTAATTGATATTTGTAAATATGTACACTTACACATTACATATTGAGTTTTGTTCATTACTTTTCTAAATTTTCACGAAGATATTCCAAAAAATATGTTCTTTTTCTTGTTTTAATTACATAGATATTTTTCTTATAATTAGATTATTTAAAATTTTAATGAAAATTTGAGTTCGAATTATCTAAATTAACTTAATGTAAATTTGAAAATAATCGAATCAAAATAAAACTTATTTTGTTTGAGTTCTTATTTTTGTTCATTATCTTAAATTAAAAACAATCTTATATCAATAGATTAAACCTTAGCTTCTACGATAATCTTTATATATATATATATATATATATATATATATATATATATATTAAATATATTAAATATATTAAATATATTATGATATAATTAATAATTAATAATTTAATATCTTCAAGATATTAAATATAATAATTTATTATCTAATATTTTTTACGATAAAATACTTTATTATTTTTAAGTAATCAAATTTGTTTAATATATTTGTTTATTTATAGTTTAGGGTGTAAGCCCCATTTTTAACTTATAAGTGTTTGGGCCTGACCTTTTTCTTAGGCTCAAAACCAACCCAGTAGGGGATCCCTAATATCTCCTTTCCAGCTCACTCACTCTCACTTGTCTCATTTTTAGAAACTGTTCCCCTCCCTCACACTTTCTTGTCTCCAGAAAAGGACTCTGCTAGGGCATAAGCTCTTCTCCTTACCAGCTAGCTAAATTGTTTCGTCCTCTCGGGTAAGTTGAACTCCAACTTTGTTCTTTCTCTTTTCCGGTTCAGAGGCTTTAGTTCTGTCTTGGATTCTCCCTGGTGTCTCATTTTTAACTTTGTATGTGTGTTTCAGCTACGTAGCTTGCTCTAGTGCTTATTGCTCTTTCTTGGGTTACCACTCTATTTGCTAGCATCTAAAAAGGTAAGGGAAGCTAGATCCTTTTCGTGTCTTGAAGTATGTGGTTGTTTATGCTTATGTTGTATGCTTAAAGTGATTTAAAAATGCTTGTGCCTATTTATGAATGAATTGTATGGATTGTACTTGGCTATTTTTGGGTGCTGAATGCGTGAAGCAGTGGGAGAGAACTGATATTCTCGCCCAAGCGAGCTCATCTCGCCTAGGCGAGAATAGTAGAAGCTTGCCCTGGTTCTGCTCGAGCGTCTCGCTCAAGCGGAAGGTTCTTGTTTTGAGCGACGTATTATCTCGCTCAGGTGAGAACGGCTCGCCCAAGTGAGCCCTCGAGGAAACCTGGTGTTCTCTGGTTGAGTCCTCGTCTAGGCGAGGGATTTTTGGTTTGGGCGAAGAGTGATCTCGCTCAGGCGAGGCGGTCTCGCCTAAGCGAGAGCTCGTAGAGTGCCACTGTAACGCACTTGCTCAGGCGAGATAGCCTAGCTTAAGCGAGGCAACCTAAGTCGCTTGGGCGAAGGCTTATAGCCTAAGCGAAGAGTAGGACAATTTTTTCTTTTATTGTTCTGATTTTTGTTGTGATTGGTGGTTTATCTTGGAAAGGATGAAGTAAGTGATACTGCAGATGCTGTTTAATTTGTATGAATTGAAATTGGTATGTTTGGATTGATTTATGGCATGATATTGTTGGTTGATGGTGTGGTAATGTGAGAATTGGATGTTTGGGATAAAAGTGGTGGTTATGGTATGAGGAACATGATTTCAGTGTGATAGACGTAATTCCATGAGTCTCGTGGGGAGATCTCATGGTGGTGTGTAGTTGTATATAATTAAGATAAGGATTCAAGTAAGGATTGCATCCGGAAACTCTAAAGGGTCAGTTAGTCTCATGTAGAGCAAACTGACCCAAGTGGTGAGAGTAGCGAAAGACCCTAGTCTTTGGTAGGATAATGGCCTTAGATGCTTGAAGGCTAACCTTGTGTGTGGTAGGGTGAAACCCATTGGCAATGGCTTTGCAGAGCAGTAGAGGCCACCACAAGTGCAAGCGTCCAGTGAATCCGATCTTATTATATGTATCCGAATAATTGAATCATAGTGTCCTACTTGTTGGCTATAACTTGATTTGTGCCTACTTTGTTGCATGCTTGAGAACTGTTTTAAGTACTTACTTGCGGTAATATGTTAAAATTATTTTATACTAGCTTACCCTTTCATTTTGTGTCTGTTCTTGTCCTGCTTTCTCTTTTGCGATGATCACCTTATTGCTTCCTCTTTAAGATTTTGTGTTAGTTATGACATTATGGTATGCCTAAGTTTTCTTTCAAAGTACTTTCATGGATAACTCTAATAGTGGATCCTCATCTGTATTATTGTTCATGTGATTGCTCCTTAAATGCTATAATTATACAATATTTTTATTTAGTAGATTTAATATATTTAAATGGGATGTCATATAAGGAGATTATAAATATATAGAATTATTATATATAGTTCTCTTATTCGATGTAAAAGAGTCTTTTGCATAGAATATTTATTTGTTTCTCTTCAAAATTTGAAATCCTGTTATCTGAAATCAATTTAGTTTTTGAAGATCTCATGATCCAACTCAAATACATATTGTCCAAATCTGATAAAAACTATAATAATTTTTAATTAATAATAAATAATAAAAATTTTAACTTTCAAAAGCACTCGTCCTTCCCCTTGCTTATTATTTAAAACTTTCTTTCTTTGGTCTCTCTCCCTCTCTCTTTCTATCTTTTTTTTTTTCAAATATAATTGATAGGGATTGTAATAAAATGGTGTAAGCTGAATTATGTTTAACTGATTAAAAAGGAGATATAAACTATGCACAATAATTTATCTGGCTTGAAGTAGTTCGATTTGTCAGTAAATTTTAAAATAACTTCACTTGATCAAACATGGGTCTAATCGGTATCAAACACGGGGTAATATATGTATTTATAATTTTAGTTTTTTAAAAGGAAATATTTATGAAAAATAGTTTAAAAACTAAGATTAAACATCGTATTATTATAGTAAAAAGGAAAAAAACAAAGGTGGGTTGTGTTGATTTAGATTCATCCAATTTGAAAGTATTCAATATCTCTAAATAGTTAAACAACTACAATAAAGTTACATTTGTATCTTTTGATTAATTAATTCAAAATCTTGAATCAATCCACATTTCTAAAATTAAAGGTTGATTATGTTTACATATGGATGCCCAATCCAACCATACATCTAAATTCATTTTATCTTAAATAAGTTCGATATTCATGATTTTTTTTTTCTTTTGACAGAAGAAAAATCTTAGTGAGTCTAAACATTGTACAAATTTGTCTAGGCCAATCATATTTTGTAATCAATAGTTAAATAGTATTTTAATAAGATCTAAACCTAATATAAAGAAAGCTTAATGGCATGTCAAGCGATGAACTCCAAACTAGAAATTGGATAACACGAGGCTTCTAGTATCAATAAAGTGTGTTTAGAAATACATTAAATAGGCATGTTGTCCTTTCAAATCGCATCAAATAATGGAAATCATGAGAAAAGTTATATATAATTGCAAATCCTAAATGAAAAATTAACTGTTTCTGTGTCATGATCTCAATCCGAATCCAAATTAAACCATCTTAAATGAGGCAAAATCCTTCGTACCATAAAATTTAATGCACGACAAAGCAAAACCCTTCGTTTAGACGACACAGCAACAGTTCATATATTCTCCACGCTACCTGACTCACTATCCATAACCATTAAAGACGCTCTTTTTCTCTCTCACCTTTATGCTATTGCAAAATTAATATCTTTAAATTAAACTCTCTCTATCTCTCTTTCCCAAAAGAAAAATATATTTTTATATGTCACATCCTTCAACATCTTCCTCACACACACCCCAAAGTGCTTCTTCCTTTTCTTCCCCCACTTTCTACCCTTTCACTCAAACAAAATAAAAAAAACAATAAAAAAAACATAATAATGAACGGTAACCAAACCCATGTCCATGACCATACCAACGTTATATAATGTCCTCTAACCACAGCTTCGTCTTGCTGTAGAACCAACGAACCAAAGAAAATCACAAGTCATCTTCGTCTTCATCTTCCCTTTTGGAGTTTACACACAAATATCTTCATCCAGCAAAATCATGAGGAGCTTCTCAAAGAACAAGTTCCTATGTTTTCGCCCTGTCGTTGACATAGATTGCATGTTAAACTCCGAAGTTGCTCCTCATCGTTCTTCTCCCATTCATTTCTCACGCCACCCCACTTCAGAGAAACAACAAATGGTGAAGAATTCACAACCCAAATCTGTGTACTTCCACCACGTTTCACCTAAACGAACCATTTCTCGGGTGATCAAAGCTGTGTTCTACGAAACCATACTGGTTAGTCTTCGATTCATTCCTTCATTACAAAAAGTTCTTCATCGTTTTTTCAGTTTAATTTCTCCAATCACTCACACAAACCACGATCGCTTGATAATTTTTATTTTCCTATTTTAACTTAGATGTTTTTCTCTTGCAGAATAAAAGAGATCACCATAAAAACCGTTACATCCACGATTCCTTTGGGTACAAACACAAGAATTTGAAGTATGGGGAAACAAAAACCCTTCAATCGCCTCTGTCAACTTCATCTTCAGCTTCACACGCGTCATCAGAATCAACGACCGTTTCAACTCAGTACTCCACCATGGAAAAAGGGAAAGAGGGTGGTCATGGAAGCCCACTAGAGAAGCAAAAAAGATTCGAGTGCTATGGAATATACTTGGTTCTACTAAGCTTAGCGTTTACGGTATTTTGGGGAAAGCTTTTTGGTATTCTTTTGACTTCAACATTGCTCTACTTTTTCGCCGTTTGGGACTCGAGTTCTCCGTGCAAAAAAAGGTCACCTAAAATCCCAAGGCTCAGAGAAAATCCACAAGACAAAGATACCAGAAATTATCATGATATAGTTCAAGATTATCGAATGGCCATAGTCCCGTTTAGCTTTCACGATCGAGACTTACAGATTTTAAGAAAAAATTAATGAAAGTTGATCATGAGTCAGATGACAATTAACAATGACTGTACTAATCAAGAACTTTGCGATAGTTTCTGGTTCATCATCGGAAGCATTTTCGCAGGGAAGTATTAGAAAGTACCATTATGAGGCATTAATTTTTGACGTGAGAAGGGTCGTTTTGGTGGTTGGTGCATGGTTCTACATTCTCTGCTCTGCTATCTCTATGCTTAGTGTCGAAGGTTTCTTGGGCACAACACAACACAAAAGACAGTGACATGAGTGCTGTATTCCAGTGGCTAAGCTTGGAAAGGATTGTAGGGTGGGAGAGACAGAAGAAACAGTTCTACATTTATTTCCCTTTGCCATGCTTTTGTTTGGGTTTCTGACATGACAATACATATCTAACCGATGCAAACTAGGAAAAGTAGTTAATGAAATTTTATAGCGAAAGATGTTGGTTGTTGTATTGAAATTAAGTTTCATTTGTACAGAATTTACTTCTGAAATAATACGAGTGCATTCATGATTTGTAAATTATTAAATTATCTTGCCGATCAGATTCTATAATATGGTTTTGAAATAATTTGTACATATTTTCAGCAAGTGAAATTATAAATTTAGATTATTGTTTAAATGATGGATATTGTGTGTACTGCATAGTACATATATGTAATTTAAATTTGGTTATTTATCAACAATGACCACAGGACAGGTCTGTGAGACAAAGAAACATTAGAAAAAAAAAACGAATACAAAATGAGCATGCATAATTTTTTTTTTCATTTTTGGCCCTCAAATAGAAAAAAAAAATGACACAGTTCTACCAAAATATAACTTTAGATTATGACTTTAGATTGGAGGTGGCGTTTTTTTTTAATGTATATTTGGTTCAATTTTATTGTTGAATCTTCTTGATGAATTTCCTATTAATACTATCACAATTAATGGTTTGTTTTGGTGATAAGTTGGAAGTTTCACATCAAGTAAAAATAAGGTCAATTTATAATATATAAGTGGGTGTAATCCTCATTTTACAAGTCGGTTTTGTGAGGTTAAGTTAGGCTTAAGTCCACTTCTAACATGGTCTCAAAGCGAGATTATCCTAGTGAGATTTTTTTTGGATATTCTGTTCCATCCCTATCAGGTCGCTAAAGGACAACCCACTAATTTGTAGTCTCACTCTCACACACAAGATGAATATAGCTCGACGTGAGGGTATGTTGGAAGTCTCACATCAACTAGAAATAAAGTCAACTCACAATATATAATTGGATGCAATCCTCATTTTACAAGTCGATTTTGTGAGGTTTAGTTAAGTTTAAGTCCACTTCTAACTACTCATGAGTAAAATGTGCGTGAAAATGCTAAATGTAATTTTTTTTTTAAATGTAACAATATAAAAGAAACTCATCTTTGAAAAATGAATTGTTAGAAAATGTAAGTCTAAACCTTATGTGGATAAAGAAAAAAAAAGTTGAAGAGTTGCCTTGTAACAAGATGTATTATAAATAAAGTTACAAGCATGCTGAAAAATATAAAGGTGTGCAGAATGAAAGTTACGTATAACTCTCAAAGCATTAGTCTACACATGTGTTAACATTATTATGAGCAACAAAATGAAGCAAAAATGTGCTAACATTATTGTACTTGTGTACGCTAAATATATGCACCGAATCTTGAAGTTCTATGAAATCCAACTAAATTCCTATCACGTGACATATATTATCTTATCATGTATTATTTCTAACCCCAAAAATGTTAATCTAGTAATTAAATAAATATTTATATCTTATTTAAAAATTTATTTTTATTCATCCAAATTCTTGCACATGAAGATATCTGGAGGTCAATAATATGATTGATATAAAGTTGGCTTTCTATGGAACGCTTCTTAATTCTTTCCACGCTTCCACTCACCCATCGTGTCATTCAAATTATACAAGTTTTTCCCACAATAACTTAACAAATTGGGTTATCTAATTTCCTACCTCACTTAATTTATTTTGGAAAAAAAGTTACTCAACTTTTTTAGATAATTAACAAAAAGGAAAGAATTAATGTATCCTACATCCGAATACTGAATAATATATAACATATATAAACAAACAAAGGAGAAAACGAAATATCATATTAATTACTAGTAGTATGCTAAAAGAATCGTTATTTATTGATGGAAAATAATTGACAATATTTTATCAGATATTTTTTTTAAGAAATTAGATAAAAATTTATGCTAACATAAAATGAAAAAAATATATATATAAAAATCTGAAAGAAGTGCTTTAAGAAGCGAGTAAGGAAAGCATGGAATGGCTACTTTTCTTCACTAAAAAGAGGCAAACAATTCATCCAGGTGGATCATAAAGGAAACGGCTATAATTATTGCAAACTTTCTTTTTATAAGGTAATGCTTCAGTTGCTATAAAAGTATATATAATAGTAGTAATTAATTAGATTTTTTTTTTTTTACAATTGAAATATACAAAATTTACGATGGAAAATGTATATATATATATATATATATATATATATATATATATATATATATATATGATTTTTACTTCAATAATTTTTTGGCTCCTCGGGAACTTTGAATTTCGTATATAATTTTTAATATTTTTTTCGTCTAGGTTTTAGATAAAATTTTACTTTTTGTTGTATTGTATCATTTATTGATGTTCGCTAAAGCATGACATTTGGCACGAAAATAATTAATAGTAGGACCAATGCATTTAACCTTTTTGTCTACACATAAATTTTACATTTTGTTTTTACCTATAACAGTTTCTTTTTCTATTTTGATATTCTACACAAATTTTATTTATATTTTAATAGTATTTGCAAATTTTTAGTGTAAAATTAAAAATTAAATAATTTCGAAAACAAATCTTATCCGAATGAATATAATGAAATGCAAAGTTTGAACTAGTCAGTTTGTAGAAAATGGAATTATTTCAGCTTGAGCCTACAACACGTTTGATGAGTTATAAGACAAAAAAGTGAACCAATTTTCATTTTAATTCATTCAAATCCATTAAGTGCTAAAAAAAAGGCCATTAGTTTCCTCATAACCGTAATATTTTTTATGTTAAATAAATTTTTTTATGCGATTCATCAAATTATGTCTAGCTCACAAAATCAACCTAGAAAACATGCCCTACTTTATGCTGTCTAAGACAAATTATTGAAGAGAAGTTTAGTTTAGTGAAAAGTGCATAAAGAAAGTAGATTGATGAAGGTAACCAAACACAATTGGTACATAATTAATCTAAGAAAAGGTACTTGAAATGCACGTGGCTAAGATTTCTTCAACCATGGGTTTGGCAATTTTATTTTAGAAACATTGTAGGCAATCATACTCCGCTTTAGATTGCTGCCCAAGGTTTCGTGTCTTAAACTATTGTGAATAAACTATTGCATCGTGTCAAATTTACATGTTAGAAAGATGGAGAAAAGTTTGGTTTTGGTAAAACATAATTAGTTTGTTGATCTTTTGAGAAAAAGAAAGAAAAACGAAAAGGAGAAAAGAAAGTGGGTGGCAATTGCAATCAGTAGAGTTTGTATCTTATGAAAAGGTGAATAGAAAGGCAAAGGCAGGTAAAGCAATGTGGAGGCATGCATGCTTTATACAACATCCATTTAATAATAATAATAATAATAATAATAATAATAATATAATAATAATAATAATAATGATTAAATATGTTTTTATCTCTCAACTTTAAGTAAAAATTGGAATTAGATTATTTTCAAAATTTTGGTCTAATTTAGTCTCTCAACTTTAGAATTGTATGAATTTAGTCATTTTAACCAAATTTTAGTAAGTTTATTTGACGTTTCAAACGCGTTTCATGATAGTTTCTTAGTTAACATTGAAGTAAAAATGTGTCAAATGGTGTAAACAACTAAATGCTATCATAAAATGTATTTGAAACGTTAAATACACTTAACAAAATTTGATTGAAATGACTAAATCTACGGAATTCTAAAGTTGGGGACTAAATTAGATCAAAATTTTAAAAATAAATTAATTTCAATTTTATTAAAAATTAAAAGACATAAAAATATTTAATCTTGACAATAAAAATTAAGATGGATATGAAACTATGGTCTTTTACTCTACTAATGGAATGTACTTTCCCTTTTTGCATAACGATTACAAGTGTTTGTGTCTTGTTAACTTGCCTCATTCTTTAGGACACATCAAGCGTAAGTAATGTCATAGTAAAAAGTGTACTTTTACTAATTTTGCAATTGAACTTTCTTCCTTTAGTGGTGTTTATGTGTCAGTGAAGATGTATAAGTAATAAATGTTGATAAATAAAATTATACCTATCTTTAAATTTATATTTATGTTGAAATAAAGTTATAGTTATCTTTAAATTTATCTTTATTTATGTATTTCTTATTGAGACAATCAAATATTAAAAATATAATAGTAAGTTGAAGATTCCTTATTAGGTAAATAAATAAATTGAAACAAAAACTTATAAATTTATTTTTTTAACATTTTTAGGTTGGATGTTGAAAATGCCTTATTATTGTTTATTAATTTTTCTTACAAGGGCTGATAACAAGTTGAAGTGAGTACAACTAGTAATGTTGAAATGTTGTTTGGTTATTTTGATTTGATTGATGTTATGAATTAGAAGACTATGAGTAATTGAGATTTGCTCTTCAATTTTGATTTATGAGATATTTGAATTGTTGTGTGAGTATAAATTATTGAAAAATATTGATGAATCAATTGGTTCTAATTAAGGTAAAATTATAAATTGAATGTATCCACTAAATACTGATACCCATTGAAATATCAACTAAAGATATTTATTTATAGATTTTAACAAAAAACATTTGTGGATACAAATTTTTTTAATCCCTATTTTTTATCAAAAAATTTATAAATAATAACATAATTGTTGATCTCTCTTGATAACTGTATCCTTGTTAAGTGTTTTCTTGTTATAGTCTTGGTGATGGCAGGTTATAAACTAATATTTCATCATGATTCAAATTGTGTTAATAAGTGTTTGACAATTCAACTAGAGTCTCATGACTTTCAAGAGTTACCTTAAGTTACGTTAAGACTTTTAAAAAGAATATTACATTTAAGAGGATCAGAACTTAATAGAAAAAATAAATTAATCTTTTGATTTAAGAATAAAGAAAAAAAATCGATAATATAAGAAAAATAAATTAATCTTCGGACACTACTTTTGGACCATCGGGTACTAGAAGTTAGTAGGTTTCAGGGGTTGTTTTTTCAAGTCTACGATCTCATGGTAAAATGAAGATTCTCGCTTCGTTAACCGTCGGATCAAGCTGAAATTTTGACAGCTGGTCCTAGACATGTGATTCTTCACTTTGACCGGTGGGATATTTGTTTTGAAGTTTGTGGTTAGAGTAATGATTTTTAGAGCTTTGATGTACTTTATGTATAGCACTATTTGCTCTGCTTTGCCTATTTCTCTTATTTGACTGTTTTAGGGTGTTTTGTGGTAGATGTGAAGTATGTTTATGGTTCTCATTATTATGAATTGAATATAATATGTTGTGATGAGCTGAGTTGCATAGCATAAATTGATGAAAATGTATATGATAAGACATGTTGATGTATGATTGTGGGTATGAGGATCTTGTAAAAACATTTTGTTACAATAATTGTAATTGGTTGATATTTAAGAATTGGTGATAATACTTAAATCTTTAGGGTGTGCACTGAGGATAGAATTGCAACATATTGGGGAGTTAATCCTAAAACTCCATTAGTCATTCATACTCATGTAAACAATGATGATTAGGTAGTAAGAGTGGTAGGAAGTCATGTCATGAGAATGGCCACAAGGTTCTATGACAGTAAAAAAGATTTACCTTGTGTGTGATAGTTTGGGTAGGCGAGTTGTTCCACCACCACAAGTGCATAATGTCTCTAGTTTTATTCATGTTTCACTTATCCGAACAAATCAAGTTCTAGAGAGTATGATAGAATACATGTTTGAGAAATGTTAAAATAACTATATTACCGTTAGGATTTATTAACATTATTGCTTAGAAGCAACAATCGTTTCCTATAGTTTCCCCCTTTCCCGTTTTTTTTCCCTTATTATTCCTCTGTGTATATACATACGTATATAAGAGAGGGTTCAGACTTTTCACTTTGTAACACAACAATATAACAGAATAATGGATAAAAGAGAAATGCACCTTTCGTTCATGGCTTCCGTTAGTCCAAACTCTTCCCTAGAGCTTGTGGCCATCATTCTCTGATTTTCTCTCTTTCTCCGTCGCATCCAAAGACTACTGCTAAAGTCTCTTTTCTTATTCTCTCTTCTCTTTTGGATAAAGAGCACGTGAGTGGGCTAGATATTGGGCCCAATATGGTATCAAGAGCCAATCCAGGCTATACGTTCCTCTACTGCTGATTTTATCTTTGATCATCCTGATTGCTTCTACCGGGTTTCTTGGATCTTGCAATCTTGTAACCATGGAAGGGAATGTTGTGCAGACGGTTGTCCAGATGAACCCCAACAATTGAGATCAATCCCTCAATCCTGCCAGTCCTTTTTACCTACATCCTAGAGAAAATCCATGTCTTACTTTTATCTCTCAAATCTTAAATGAGACTAATTACTCTTCTTAGAGCAGGAACATGAAAAGAGCCCTCCTCTCCAAGAACAAGGTCAAATTTATTGATGGAGGCACCAAGAAACCCCAAAAGAATGATTCTTTATATGATGCCTAGGAAAGGTGCAACACGATGGTGCTATCTTGGATCATCAAAACCCTTTCTCCTCAAATAGCAGAAAGTGTCATCTATATTGAAGAGGCAAAATAATTATGGGAAGAATTAAAAGAGAGATTCTCTAAAGGAGATTATTTCAGAATTTTAGATCTACTCCAAGAAATCCATTCCATTAAGCAAGGTGAAAGGAATGTAACCCAATTTTTTACTGATTTAAAAATTCTCTGGGAAGAATTAGAGTTTCTCATACCCATACCATCATGCACCTATGATATTCCATGCAATTATGATTTGTCTAGAACCTCTATTAAATACAAAGAAATAGAACATGTTATTTGCTTCCTAAAAGGGTTAAATGACACCTATAATACTGTGAGAACTCAAATTCTTTTGATGGAACCCCTTCCAAGCATCAACATGGTATTTTCTCTCATTATGCAACAAGAGAAACAAATTGTTGGAGTCATCAATCAGACTGTTGAAACAAAAATTCTAGCAAGCACTACTACTAGATAGAACCAGTGGAAACAAGATCAGAATTGGAAGAATCAAGGGCGCGGATCTGGACTGCGTGGTCAAGGCCAAGGAAGAGGAAGGGGAAGTAATCTCAATTACGGCAAACAGTTCCTACTACCATAAAATGAATCACACTGTAGATGAATGTTATTCAAAACATGGCTATCCATCATGGTACAACAAGATTGATAACCAAAACAGTCAAGAAAAAGGCAAACTGAATGGTTGGAGTCAGGCAAATGCTTGTAAAGAAGAACCTAACATTGCCACTGAAACCCAAACTAGAAAACAGAACAACCCTGACAAGCCTCTCAACCCCTTTACTCCTGAAAAAAATGCAAAGACTTCTGAAAATGCTGGAAAGCAATGATAGTACCTCACAGCCACACAATATTAACCAAGTTCAGAGGAACACACCAGGAGAAAAGCAAGTAATCTCTCCGGGATTATAGACACGAGAGCCACTAATCATATTACACATGAGAAAAACCATTTTATTACATTCTATAAAATCAAACCTATATCTGTTAGACTGTCAAACAATTCACTAGTCACTGTAGAACATGCTGGAACCATCCAATTTTCTAAGGAATTTGTCATTTTAAAGGTTTTATACATTTCTGGCTTTACTTTTAATCTCATATTTGTTCAAAGATTGACAAAGGATTTAAATTGCATCCTAACTTTTCTCCCCGAGTTTTGTCAGATTCAGGACAGTTCTACATTGAGGATGATTGGGCATGCTAATGTTTACAAAGGGCTATACTTTCTCCAATGTTCTCCTATTTTTAATCAAGATTTTGTACCTAGTACTGTTCTTTCTTATAAACATGTATATGTTGATTTGTGGCACTATAGATTAGGCCATCCAAGACAGAAAACTATTGAACAACTATGTAGAAATTTTCCTTACATTCAAGTACACTCTAAAACTATTTGTGATATTTGTCATTATGCCAAACAACATAAACTTTCTTATACTCATAGTACTTCGCATTCTGATAATTGCTTTGATCTAATATATTGTGATATATAGGGATCTGTTTCTATACCTTCTGTTCATGGGCATAAATATTTCCTTATATTGTTGATGATCACAGTAGACACACTTGGGCTTTTCTAATGAATGCTAAAAGTCAAACTAGGGAATTGTTGCAGAATTTTGTTGTAAAAATTAAAACCCAATTTGGTAAAACAATTAAAACCATTAGATCTGACAATGGGCCAGAATTTGATTTCACTACTTTATACAATGAGCATGGTATTGATCATCAAAGAAGTTGTGTTGAGACTCCCCAACAGAACTCTGTTGTGGAGCGCAAACATCAGCACATTTTAAATAAAACTCATAGCCTCCTTTTTCAATCTAATATCCCTAAGGCCTATTGGTCCTATGTTGTTTCTCATGTTGTATATTTGATAAATAGGCTACCCTCTACTGTTCTTAAAGGAAAAATCCCTCATGACTTACTGTATAATATTCCTCCCACATATCTAGATTTAAAAAGTTTTGAGTGTTTGTGCTTTGCCTCCACTTTTGAAGGCAATAAAAATAAATTTTCTCCTAGAGCTAAAAAGTGTGTTTTCCTAGGATATAAAAGTGGTGTAAAAGGTTACATTGTTCTTGACAGTCATACCAGAGAAATCTTTGTAAGCAGAAACGTTATCTTTTATGAAAATGTTTTCCCTTACAAAAATCACAACAATGTTTCTGGAGATTCACAAGATAATTTCCATTATGATGATTTCTTAAATGAGCATGTTATTATCGACATGCAAGACCAAATACCCTACGAATGCAATAACAATGATGATCAAACTGAATCATCTGCACCCACTGAAGATGAAGAAGTCTCAAATAACGGTGAATCAGGACAGTAAAATCAGAACAGTGAGTTTGCTCCCATTCAGAATCAGGACAGCAGAAGATCCACCAGGATCAGAAGGACTCCTGAATACCTAAATGACTACACCAGGTAAATCACTCTTCCTTTAGAACTCTATGTGAGAAAAATAATTTAAAAACTGCTTATCCCATCTTTGATGTGTTGTCTTATGATTCTTTATTTGCCAAACACTTGAGATACACACTGGCCATATCAACCAACAATGAACCAAGCACTTATGCAGAGGCTAAAACCAATCCCGAGTGGACAAAAGCTATGGAAAAAGAAATCAAAGCTCTACAAGACAACCACACATGGTTCTTGACTCAACTGCCTCTAAGAAAAACCCCATTGGCTACAAATGGCTGTATAAAATTAAACATAAGGCAGATGGAAGTATAAAGAGATATAAAGCTCGCCTAGTAGCAAAAGGATACACACAACAAGAAGGAATTGATTATTTGGACACATTTTCTCTAGTGGCCAAACTGACCACAGTTAGGCTCTTACTCTCTCTAGCTGCCACACAAAACTGCTTTCTACACCAGTTTGACGTTGACAATGCTTTTCTCCATGGAGACCTAAATAAAGAAGTATACATGGAGCCACCACTAGGTTTAAATCTCCCTAAAAAAGGTCAAGTTTGTAGATTGTAGATTAACAAAATCTCTCTATGGTCTGAAGCAGGCCAGCAAATAGTGGTTTGATAAACTCTCATCCTTTCTTATCTCTGCCAATTATACTCAATCTAATTCAGATCATTCTCTATTCATAAAGAAAACTCCTACAAATTTTACAGCTTTACTTGTCTATGTAGATGATATAATTTTGGCAGAAAATTCTATGGAAGATATTGAACATATAAAAGGCCTCCTACACAGCAAGTTCAGAATCAAAAACTTGGGAGAGCTAAAATATTTTTTGGGGATTGAAGTGGCTAGATCAAAGAAAAGAATACATTTGTGCCAACGAAAATATGCCCTAGACATTTTAGAAGAAACAAGAATGCTGGGAAGCAAGCCCTACTCTACCCCTTTCTTGAGTGACACAAAGTCTCTGTATAAAACAGAAAACTACCTATCCAACCCAAGTTCATACCGAAGGCTAATAGGGGAGTTGCTTTACCTTACTAACATTATACCTGATTTATGTTTCTCTGTCAATTTGCTAAGTCAATTTATGCAATCACCCACTGACTACTATTATTGGGCTTTGTAGCATATCCTTCGATACATAAAATCCAGTCCGTCCCAAGGACTCTTCTTTGTTGCTGATTCACCCCTCCAAATCAAAGCTTTTAGTGATTCAGATTGGGCTACTTGCCCAATTACTAGAAGATCAACAACATGATTCTGTATTTTCCTAGGTTCTGCTCTTATATCCTGGAAGTCTAAGAAACAACAAATTGTTTCTCGATCTTCAACAGAAGTAGAATATCATGCTATAGTTTGTGAGATGCAATGGCTCAACTATCTCCTTCAAGATTTCCACATTCAACCCTCAGCCACAGCCACGCTATATTGTGACAACAAATCTGCCAAACACATCGCACACAACCAAAGCTTTCACGAAAGAACGAAACACATTGATCTCGACTGCCACGTTGTCCGCGAAAAGATCCAAGCTAACCTTCTTCATCTCCTCCCCATTCGCTTTGAAGAATAGCTCGCAGACATCTTCACCAAATTTCCTCACCGGGTTTAGTTTAGATCCATAGTTTCCAAGTTGGGACTGGTGAATATACACCATCCAGCTTAAGGGGAGAGTGTTAAAATAGCTATATTACCGTTAGGATTTATTAACATTATTGCTTAGAAGCAACAATCGTTTCCTATAGTTTTCCCCTTTCCCGTTTTTCCCCCTTATTATTCCTCTGTGTATATACATAGGTATATAAGAGAGGGTTCAGACTTATCACTTTGTAACACAACAATATAACAAAATAATGGATAAAAGGGAAACGCACCTTTCATTCATGGCTTCTGTTAGTCCAAACTTTTCCCTAGAGCTTGTGGCCATTATTCTATGATTTTCTCTCTTTCTCCGTCACGTCCAAAGACTACTACTAAAGTCTCTTTTCTTATTCTCTCTTCTTTTTTGGATAGAGAGCGCGTGAGTGGGCTGGATATTGGGCCCAATAGTGATTTTGATCGCTTATGGTAATTGTAATAAAATTGGTTATTTGTGAGGTATGATTGTTCTTGTATAGCTAGCTTATCCTTGCACTTTGTGGTCTTTTGTTGTTTTATTCTTTTGTGATGATCACCATTTTGGTGGGAGTAGATGGAGTTTTAAGTTTAGAGACACTTTTGGAAGATGAAGAACTATCAGTTAGAGTAGGTAAAGGTTTCGAGGAGCTTTAGTAGTGACTAGTTCATGTATTGAGCTTGTTAGTTTAGTTGGTTTGTATAAATGATATATTTTTATAATCTTGTTATTTGTAATATTGTATTAATATACTTTATACACTAAATTATCTGGTTTTGAATATTATAATGAAATATTTTATTTCATTAATTTTAAGTTGCTAAAATAGATGATAGATAACTCTGGTAAGAATTAATTCAAGACCTTAATTACCATAAAACAATAAGTCATATAATGTTTAAATCAAGTTTCAACCTAAACTAGTCCTAAGGAATTTATAACTTGTAAAATCTACAATTGAGAAAATCCATCACGGCACTTCTTGTATCATCAAAGGAGGTAAAAAAAGAAGAAGCATATAAATATATATATATATATATATATATATAAATATATATATTCAATGAATTAAAAAAATTATAATACTCATGCTTATATCCCTCCCTTTGGTGAAAAGACTTTATACAAAAACAATTTCTCAACACATTATCCAAATAATTACCCACCAAGTACCAGGACTAAAGCAACTTTCATTGTCAGAGTAATCGAAATCTTGATAGGCATGCAAATTCAATATTTATTTTGTTCCAGATTTTAAGAAAACCGGTATCCTAAGTAACAGCAAGTCAAGTTTATCAGAGAACCAATATTATTGTTTTGATGCCTTTCTTTTATCATATGCTTTTGTGAAGTGTCAATCACTTTCTAGGAAACTGTATCTTCCAACAAGCTTGAATAATGAACATGACACTTGTCCAGTTCTACAAGTCTATGAACATAAAGTCTAAAACATTTGGGAGAGTTTGTTGTCTGTAAACATAAAAAATCATTGAGAATATCTTACTGTAGAAAAGTAAAACAAAATCTGCAACTACTATATTACAAAAGTGTTCCAGAGAATCTCGCACATTTATTAATTTATTACTTAATGCACCTAACTTAGATGCACCATGTTTCCTTCACAATTCTCCTCTAATGATCCCCCAAGTCCAAGCGTACAAATAAAAACAGGAATAGCTATATATCAGACTCAGATGACACTGTTTTTGATTGAACACAAAAGCATCTTAGCAGAAATCCTTCTTTGGCAAACCATAACATTACGATTAAATGCCTCAAAATCAAAGTATTTTGAGTGACTAAGAGAAGCCATGTTCTCTGAATTTTGTCATGAGGACTGAGAATTTTTGGATGAGGTATTGCTCTTGGCTTGAGAGGAAGCAGTTGAGGTGTTACTCTTTACCTGTGAACTCTGTGTGGAGCTGGAGTCAGTGAAGAAAACTATGTTCTCATGGTTGTCAACAAAGGCTTGGAGGGTCCTTGGAATTGGAGGCAAAGTCACATCCAAGAACCCTTCAAGGATTTGAACCACCTGACCCATGGAAGGCCTGTGAGATTCATCATCTTGGACACACCATGAAGCAATTTTGATGACTCTAATGACCTCTTCAATGTCAGCATTTCCCTCCAACCTAGGGTCCAACAAGCCAAGCACATTCCCCTCTTGGTGGACAGTGTTTGCAGCAAAAGTAGGGAAGAACCTCACTTGGCCATCTTCCGAGGCCTCAGAGTTCCTCCTACCTGACACAAACTCAAAAAGCATCATTCCATAGCTGTAAACATCAGCTTTGGCAGTGATAGCCACACCTGAAATCCACTCTGGGGCAAGATAACCTCTTGTCCCTCTCATGGTTGTGAGGACTCTGCTGAAGTCCCTTCCAACCAGCTTTGCAAGGCCAAAATCTGCCACCTTTGGAACAAAATCAGCATCAAGGAGAATGTTTTCTGGCTTCACATCACAGTGTATGATGCAGTCTCTACACTTCTCGTGAAGATAATTCAACCCCCTTGCTGTTCCAAGAGCAATTTGGTACCTCATTTTCCACTCCAACACCTTTGATCTATCTTCCTGAAACATTTTGGAATCCAAGGAACCATTTGGCATGTAATCATAAACCAGAAGTTTCTTAGTACCTTCCGAACAGAACCCGCGAAGCCTTACAAGATTCACATGTTGGACTGTCCCAATTGTGCTCACTTCCGTTCTGAACTGCTTCTCACCTTGGCTAATGCTTTCAAGCTTCTTCACTGCAATGACACTGGAATCAGGCAATGTTCCTTTGAAGACAGAGCCAAAACCCCCTCCTCCCAGTTTCTCTGAGAAATTCTTAGTAGCATTTTGTAAATCCCTGTACCCAAATGCCACCAATGAGCCCTCCACAGATGTTCCTATCCCAACATGCCTCTTTCTGCGCCGCAGAATCACAAACACCAAAACAATCAGAAGAACCACCACACCACCAACAGCTCCAGCAACCGCACCAATGAGTGTCCCTTTATTGCTTTTAGAATCATGAAACTCAGACGCTGCAAGTTTGAGAAACAAAGTCTGGCCACTGCTGTCATCTTGAGTAAGCTGCTGCAGATTCAAGAGATCACCATACCAAATTGAACAACCATTGTTGTCATAAGCATATGCAGTACAAGAACAGTTACTCAAGCATGTTGATTCACATTCCCCAACATTCCCGGCTCCTATGGATTGTGAATGATTAGGCAATTTCATGTTGAGAATTGAAAGGAACCTGTCACTGCCCTTGTTAGAGGAGTCTGGTGAGGCACATTGCAGCTCCGTCTTTCTCACACACCCCCCTGAGTAATCCGAAAGATTCCAATCCGATTGTGACTTTGGCTCATACCCAGTTAAACAACTACAATATGGCATGGAATTCTCAGTGCATTTCCCAAATCCACCACAGAAAGCATACACTTCACACTGTTGCCTTGGCTGAGACCAGAACAAATTCCACTGCTGAGCATTGTCCAGCCACGTCAGTTGCTTAATCTGCCCCGAGACATCCATGAAAAAGCGAGATATAATGGACTCGTTATACAAGGAGTAGGTGAAGTAGCTCTCGTTCTCGTTGGACTCAAAGGTGAAATTGTAGATGTAGTTTAGTCTCATCTCAGGAACCAAGCTGAAAATTTGTCCATTCCAAGAACCACTTGTCCAATACTGCTCAGTTCTATTCCAACGAATCAAATATGCATTGCTTCCTTCAGGGTCTAGTTCAAGAGAGAACATTCCCGTTGCAGGATCATCAAGATTCTTCCATGAAGTCAGATACTGCGGCTTCTTTGTTTTGTTGTTCAAACTTATCTTGCCTCCGGGAAGCCACGTGTCGGTGGGGTGATCGAAACTCTGCCACATAGCATCAGTTGCTGTTGCATTAGCCCTATCGCTTAATATAAGATTCCCAGAATCTAGAAGCAGGGCTAGCACAGAACCCGAGCTAGGAGAACTCAAATTCGTTGACCAAACTATATTTTGGGACTGGTCTAAGACCACTAAATTACCATCCAATATTGTTAATTTAGCAGAATTCTTATCAGAAACTGGGTCTTCTCTATTTGCAACCCAAACATAAGTTCTTTGAGGTATTTTTCTGTACCACATGCCTATATAGTATTTAGAGGTGTTACCTGTGGTGAAGAAACCCAGTTCAAAGGTTCCATTTTGGGAGACAAGAGTTTGATCCCCGGAGAGAGATTGATTTTCTGAGATGGTGGTCAAAGCTGCGAGTGATGTAGAACTGTGGAAAGAGAAGAAGCATGTGATGAGGAGAGAAAGCCATAACAAAGGTGGTGTCTTGTTCCACATGGTGTCAGTGGTTTAATGGTTCCACCGTGCAATTTGCAGAGAAGGTAATGAAGGTAGATAGATATTATGAGCTTGGTGGGGTTGTGTTGTGTGTGAGAGGAAGAAACGTGGAATGGGTCCAATCAATGACCCGGTCGTGTCTGAACGAACAAAGTTAATAGCTGCTACTCTTCTGTTTTGTCTTGTTCAAGCAAAGTCAACAAATGCTTCTGGAATTCACTGTTCCAACTTTTTGATCTCAAAATTTATGGAGGGTTATATCACAGGTCTTCAAAATATTTTGATTTAAAAAATTCAAAACATTTATATCATTCCTAAAAATACTTTTAAAAGAAATAAAAATTCAGATTTATAATGCAAAAATGATATTATAAAATAGTATATATATATATATAAGTAGAAGAGTAATTTCATCCCATGAAAGTCCTATTCTTTAACCCAATTTTGGTTAACACGGTTCTATCTACCGTTTGTCGTGACAATTATATTTGACCCTAAGTACACGTATATTAAAAATAGTTTCTTTTCTTTGTCATTAGTATGTGAATTTCTCGTGGCAACAAAGACGCGACTGAAGTTGGAAATTATCCACCATATAAGTTATATATTTTGTGGAAAGTTTGTCTTAAATTTTGGTGAATTAAATATTTTTTGGTCATTTGCTAAGGTGCCACAAAAACAGCTACAAGCTATCCAATAAGTTGAAAAAGTCAAAAATGCATATATTCATTTATTTATTTGTGGGGAGTGAATCATCATTATCCCACTTCATATAATTGATTTAATACTTTATTTAAATTCTTCCTTCCTGACGAAACTTATTATATTCTTGTTTTGTCTTTTCCCTGGTTTCTTAGTTGACATTTTAGACTTTTACATGCCATGCTAATCGTAAGCATGACACGCACATTACGAAACCCAATTTCCAAACCTTATATTAGGTCAACAGTGACAACATCATTAACATTTTCATACCTATGTTTGTATTTTTTACCTATATTCCTGCTTTAATAGTTTTTCTTTGTGTGAAATATTTTTCCTCTTTCTTTTTAATTTTTGCCTGTTTTTCATATGGACATCAAATTATTTTTCCCTCCGACGCAGGAATTAAGTGATTACAATGAAGGCATGAAATTTGGCCTGCCATGTTGGTTTTCTTCTTAGGTCTATGCAGTTTCAATTTTCAAAGTCATGAAAGTGAAAATGGAGCCATTCTATCAGAACGGTCGTTGTTGTCCACTACATTAACAATGGGTCTAAGGTTTTCTCCTTCTTTGGAGAATGACCCATGAAAAGAATTTTATATTCAGGATACATAGTAACATTGATTACTTGGTCAAACAAAAGAAAACCTTATTCCGGTCATTCTAAATGTAGTTATATATATATATATATATATATATA